>FWPU01007744.1_pt1 | contig 19320 bp, 18 predicted proteins | sample 2228361 | NCBI WGS metagenome assembly FWPU01 (sample SAMEA103939777, study PRJEB20133) | metagenome
AACAAGCCGCTGAGGGTACGTCGCTCTTCACACTCGATCAGCCCCAGCAGTAGGTGACGAAGTACTTCCACTGGCGTTGACTGAAGCAGCACCGAAAAGCCTCAGCGAACTGGCGCAAAGGGGCGGAAAGGCATATAATAGGCTTGGGCATGGCTCACCTCCGGGACAATGGTTTGCTTACACATCCCATTATCTGGCTGTGCCCATAAGTTTGCCTATGCTAAAGTGCAAAGATAGTGGGAAGAAGAGCGCCAGACGTTGAAAGCTGGCTTGCACTCCTCAGATGCCTTCGTGCTCAGCCGTTGCCAGATCATCCTCGCCAGCACGCGGGGTAAGCGGACCAACGAGATTGCCCGAGACGTGGGATGTAGCCATGAAACGGTACGCCGGGTGATCCATGGGTTTAATGCCCAGGGCCTGGCCATATTGCAAGCCCGCTTCCGGCGACCGCATCGCACGCGGGCCGTCTTTGATGCCCAAGGGCTGCAACGGTTGCAGGCCTTATTGCACTGCAGCCCTCGGGAGTTTGGCAAACCCAGCAGCGTCTGGACCTTGGAACTGGCGGCGAGGTCAGCTTTGAAGAAGGGCTGACGCCCAGGCGTGTAAGCGGGGAGACCATCCGTGCCAATTTGCAGCGCTTGGGCCTCCAGTGGCAGCGGGCCAAGCGTTGGATCACCAGCCCCGACCCGGCATACACGCGAAAAACGCGCGGGATCGGCTGATCCCACTGGCAACGGCTCAACCCCATTGGGTCATCGGCTTTGAGGATGAGACTTGGTGGAGTCGCTTTGAACAACCTAGACTTTCGGCCTGGCGAGAAGCGGGTGACCCTCTGCGGCTGAAGGTAGAAACGCCTGCCAAAGATGATCCCGATCCCAAAGCCCTGGCCTGTTATGGGTTGCTGGTCTCCTGCCCGGCCGATCCCGCTTGGTGGGAACAGGTCTGGGTACGCTTTGTGGATGGGCGTCCAGTAAGCGATATCACGACCCAGTTCCTGGCCTGGTGTTGCGAGCGTCTCACACAGGCCAGCCAGTTTTCAAATCAACCGCCAATGGCTCTACGTGCCCGACTGGCTCAAGACCCAACAGCAACGCCCGAAGACAAAACGATGCACGTACTCCTTCTTGACAGCAAACTACACCCGGCAGCCCTGAAAGGCCTCCAGGCCGAGGTAGAGGTCGTGGGACCCCTACAGGATGACGTGAACCTCGAAGACGTCCTGCCGGGCTTCCACGGGGTGATCACCTCGTCCCTGCACCAGTTCACCGCCGAGGTGATGGACCTCGCTCCCGACCTGCTCGTCATAGGCCGGCCCGGCATCGGCCTGGACAACATTGACTTGGCAGCGGCCACGGAGCGCGGCATCGCCGTGGTCCACACGCCCGACGGCCCCACTGAACCCGTGGCCGAGATGGTGCTGGGCTTCCTGATCATGTTGGCCCACAAGCTACCTCAGGCCGACCGGCACCTGCGGCGTCACGGCTTCCCCGGGCGGTACACTCTGCTCGGGCAGGACCTGGTGGGCAAGACCCTGGGGCTTGTGGGGCTGGGGCGCATCGGTGGCCGGGTGGCGGGGATGTGCCGGGCAGCACTGGGCATGCGCGTCCTGGCCTATGACCCTTACGTGGACCCGGAGCGCGCCCGGGCGTTGGGGGCTGAGCTGATGGACGATTTGCACACTTTGCTGGCCCAGGCCGACTTCGTGTCGGTGCACGTGCCCCTGACGCCGGAGACGCGAGGGCTCGTCGGCTCCGCAGAGCTGGCCGCCATGAAGCCCACGGCGTACCTGATCAACACCTCGCGCGGCCCGGTAGTGGACGAAAAGGCACTGGTGCAGGCTCTGAGAGAAGGCCGCATCGCCGGCGCGGCCCTGGACGTGTTCGACCCGGAACCGCCATCCCCGGACAACCCCCTCTTCGAGCTGGAGAACGTCATCGTCACCCCCCACATCGGCTCCTACACTGAGGAGGGGGTGTGGCGCATGTCCATGGGTGCCGTGGAGCAGGTGCTCCAGGTACTGCGCGGTGAACGTCCGGCTCACCTGGCCAATCCGGAAGTCTGGCAGCGGCGCCGGCCGCACGCCAGTCGTGAGTAGGAGGTCCCATGCTTGAGAACAAGGTCAAGCGCGCGCTACAACGCGGCGAGGTCGTCATCGGCACCATGATCCAGGAGAGCCGGTCGCCGGCCATCGCCCAGATCCTGGCCAACATCGGCTTCGACTTCATGTTCATTGACATGGAGCATGGCGCCTATGACCTGGAGACCGTGGCGGACATCATCCGGGTGGCCCGGCTGGCCGGCATCTGCCCCCTGGTGCGCGTGCCTGACCCTGAGTATCACCTCATGGCCCGGCCGCTAGATGCCGGCGCCCAGGGGGTGATGATCCCCCGGGTGGAGGCCCGCGAGCAGGTGGAGCGAATCGTGGAGCGGGTGCGCTACCCACCCGTCGGCGTGCGCGGAGTAGCTGCCTCCCGAGGCCACACCGACTATCGCCGCCAGAAGCTGCGCTCTCTGGCCGACTGGCTCAATCAGGAGACCCTGATCGTCATCCAAATCGAGCGTCGGCGGGCGCTGGAGAGGGTGGAGGAGCTGGTGTCGGTGCCGGGGGTGGACGTGGCCCTGGTAGGGACCAATGATCTGGCGTTGTCGTTGGGCGTGCCGGAGCCCACCGACCAGGCCATCATCGCGGGTGTGGAGCGGGTGATCACTGCCTGCCGGGAAGCAGGTGTCGCGCCGGGCATCCACTTGCGGGATGTGGAGGCTTTGGGCCGGTGGATGCGCCGCGGTGTGCGCATGATCGCCTGCTCGACGGATGTGGACCTCCTGCAAGAGGCAGCGAGCCGGGCGCTCGAACACCTCCGTGCTGTCGCCGCTGAGGTCGTTTGACCATCGGGAAGGACTTCTAGAGCCCTAACCGCCCAAAGACGATGGGGACCTCATAATGAGGTCCCCATCGTTCCTGCCTGGCATCAGGCAGCGTGCAAGGAGGAGAAGAACTGAGAGCCAAGGCCTAATTGTGACTATCTTGGTTTCCTGTCTATCTTATAGACGCTAACCGATGGCCTGATCTTACGTCTCAACTGCTTGCTTTTGGCTTGCCAAGGCGACAGTCACCCGGCCCCGATTGACTTTCCTGTGATCGGGTAGTATACTTGCGCGCGTTTTTCGCAGAGGTGGTGAAGGAGGAACTAGCTACCTGACACTATCCAGCAGTTCCTTTTTTCGCTACAAAGTGCCGTCCTCGCCACGTCTAGTCCGGCGCGAAAGGGGGCGTGGACGCCCCTCTGTAGCAATTGAGGGACTTTTACCTTGCCTTGGAAGAAAGTGTCAGGTGGCTAGGAAGGAGGAACGATGGCAATAGCTTCTGATGTTGCACTGGGAGCGCTGTTCATTTTCGTGCTCCGGGTGTTGGGTGTGGCCCTGGCCACCATTCGCACACTGATGATGATGCGCGGCTACAAGCTGCCCTCAGCCGGTATCGGTTTCGTCGAGGTGGCAGTGTATGCTTTGGCCATTGGCCCCGTCGTCCAGAACCTCTCCAACCTGTGGTATCTGTTCGGCTACAGCTTTGGCTTCTCGGTGGGTACGCTAGTGGGCATGGAGCTGGAGGAGCGGCTGGCTCTAGGCCATGCCACGATCCGGGTGGTGTCTGTGGAGCGGGCCAAGGAAGTGGCGGAGGCCATTCGGCAAGCCGGCTACGGCGCCACCCAGGGCTGGGGCTACGGGGCCAACGGCGTCATCGGCACGGTGAAGACAGTAGTGCACCGCAAGGACGTGGATACGGTGTACGACATCATCAATCGCGTGGACCCCAAAGCGTTCATCACGGTGGAGGAGACCCGCTGGGTGAGCCGGGGTTACATGCGCATCGCCCGCCACGAGCGGTGAGGTGGCAACAAAAGCTTGGGGGCCCTAACGCTTGGGCCGGAGCGCCCATATCCGCTCGGGCCGGACGCCGGTCCCGCCCATCCCCACCGCACGAGGCGGCTGGACGGGCGTCCGGCCGGAGCCTTCAAGTCCGCCTCAGCGCCTGTAGACGACGTGCAGGACAGGCGGCGCCTGCGCGTCCCATGCGAAGATGTGGCGCACCGATGGCCGGGCGACCTCGCCGTCCAGCCGGAAGGACGCCCGCCTGGTCGTCTGCAGCCTCTCCGAGAGCGCCGCCAACCGGTCCGGGCCGAAGGTGAACACGTGCACTTGACCGGGCCCCAGCTCCTCATCCGCCAGGGTGGGCGACAACGTGGTCGCCACCGGCGCGTTGTGGATGTGCCAGTAGCCCAGGTCGCTCCAGGGCAAGTCTACCTGGCTGTCCAGCAAGCGCAGGTTCCAGATACCCTGGGCATTGGGGGAGAGGAACTTGTCGTCCAGGCCCGTCAGCTCCACCCGGGCATCTACGATCACCGCATCAGCAGGGATGGCCGAAAGGTCAAACTGCACCACGCCGTGGAACACGATAGGAGTTTGCGGTCGGCTGTCAACGCCGGCGTACATCTGCGGCTGGCCCAGGTAGTTCGCCAGCCGGTCCTTGCTGGTCACGTACCCTGTGGCACCCCGGGTGGCGGGGATAACCGCAACCATGGCGCTGGACTCCGTGCGCACCTGCTTCTCCACCACGGTCCCACGGCCATCATCAATCAGCACCCGGTTGACGACCGGCCCAAAGTCCGTCACCTGGCAGGCAAAGGCGAGTTGGATGCGGCTGCGGGCCGGTAGGCTCCCCTGCCAGGTGAGCTGGTGGGTGGCCGGATCGTACTGCGGCGGGGCGCCTCGACCGGCGGTCGCCGAATCCGGCACGTAGGCCAGGTTGGCCGGCAGCATGTCCGTCACCATCACCGTGCCCTCGGCGTCGCCCGAGTTCTCCACGATGACCGTGTAGTGGATCACGTCGCCCGGGTCGGCCATGGCGCGGTCGGCGATCTTTTCCGAGCCGGAGAAGTCCGGAGCGGCGATACGCGTTTCCGCCTTGCGGGTAAAGGCCGGATGCACCCCGTCGTCCACCGTGGCCGTGGCCGCGATCACCACCCCGTTGGCCAGGCTCGGATCGGTGACCACGACGAAGGAGAAGGTGTACTCCTCCCCCCGGGCCACGGTCCCGACCCACGTCACCTGATTCATGGCCGCGTCGTAGACCGCGCCGCTGACGCTGCCGGGCACGTAGGTCGTGCCGTCCGGCACGGGGATGCTCACGTGGGCCTCCGTCGCGACGACGCCGTCGTTCACCACGCGCATGGTATAGGTCAGTTCATCCCCTGGCCGGGCTACCGCCTGGCTCACGTTCAGCCGCGAGGTGCTCAGGTCCACGGTGTTCACCAGCGTTGTCGCCGACAAGGTCAGCGGGCCCGTAGGCAGGTCCACCATCGCCGTGTTGATGATCACCGATTCCAGCGGCAGATCCGGCTGCACCCTCGCCCGGAAGGTCACCGTCTGCCACCGGGGTGGCAGGAACCCAAGCGCCAGGTGGTCGGCTACATAGGGCTCGTTGTACGCCACGGTAATCCCCTCGCTGCCGTCGGCGTTCTGGATGCCGATGGTGGCCTCTTGTAGACGGCTGACCATCGCCAGGTACTGATAGGTGATGCTGCCATCGGCTTTGAGGATGACCTGGAAGGTGTAGGGACCACCTGAGGAGAGGTGCGGCACGCCCACGTAGGAGACCACCAGGGTGTCTATGCCGTTGGACCAGTAGTAGGCGTGTCCTTGCTGGCGGAAGTCGAGATCGTCCCAGAAGATAGCCAGCATGTTGCCGGGGGCCGTCGGGTCCGGCAGGCGCTTGTTGCTGTAGTTGCCACCCGAGATGGGGTTGAAGCTCAGGAAGCCGTTGGTGCTGAAGTAGAACTCGGAGAAGCGCTGGCCGTAGAAGGGGAACTGGAAGCCGATGGGCAGTGGTCCCACGTTGGTGTCATCGCCCAGGCCGGTGATCTCCGTGCCGATGGTCGTGATGTCCACCCACTCGAAGGCGGGACCTCCCGGCCTGAAGCTGTCGCGCCAGGTGTAGACGCCGCGAGCAGGAACATCGCCCCGCCACACGATGGCGTTGGTCGCCGGGTCGTAGGTGGCCCCGCCGGTGACGCTGCCGGGCACGTACGTCGTCCCCTCGGGCAGGGGGTCGGTAAGGGTCACGCCCAGGGCGTCAACCTGCCCGGTGTTGGTCAGGCTGATGGTGTACTGCAGCTCGTCGCCAGAGCGAGCCACAGCACGATCCACAACCTTCCGCGACAGGCTCAGATCCGGGAGCCCCACCTCGACGAAGGCGACAATGGTGAAAGCATCAAGCCCGTCGTTCACCGTTGCCACGCTAACGATGGTGGTGCCAGTGGGCACCGTAGGCTTGATCTGGGCGGCGAAGGAGATGGGCACCTCGCCCTGAGGGGGGACGGGGCCACTCCACGTGACCAGCCGCGTGGCCGGGTCGTACTCCGCGCCTGCCGTGAGACTGCCGGGCACCAGGTCCATCTCGACCGGGAGTTCATTGGAGACGACCACCGTGGGGGCCAACTGGTCGCTGGTGTTGCGCAGCAGGATGGTGTAGGTGACTACGCCTCCCGGGGTAGTCGTTTCGGGCTCCGCGATGAGGCGCGAGTCCCGCAGGTTGGCCGGGTGCACCAGGGTGCGTGCAGACAGGACATAGCTCACGCCTGCCGAGTCCGTCACCACTGCCCGGTTATCAACGACGCTGTGGCCGGGAAGCCCTGGGTCAAGCTGTACCTGGAAGGTGAAGCTGGGCGGCACAGGGGGCGGTGCCGGCGGGCTGATGAGGATAGCCAGGCCAGCATGGACGTAGACCTCGTTGTGGGCGATGGTCAGGCCCTGGCTGCCATCGGCGTTCTGGATGCCGATGGTGGCGCTGTCCGTGGGCTCACCCATGCTCAGGTACTGGTAGGTGATGGAGCCGTCGGCGCGCAGGATCACCTGGAAGGTGTACGGGCCGGTGTTGCCAAAATGCTGGACCCCTTCATAGGTCACCACCAGGGTATCTGAGTTGTTGGTCCAATAGAGAACCCGGCCGCCCGTCGTGAGGGTCAGGTCGTCCCAGAAGGGAGCGATGAGGTTGCCCGGCGCGCTGGCATCCGGCAGGTCCCGGTTGAGATACGAGGTTGAGATGCTGGAGAAGCTCAACCAGCCGTTGCTGCACACCCGGAAGCTGGTGAAGGTCTGGCCGTAGAAGGGGAACGAGAACCCGATGTCGAAGGGGCCCACGTTGGTGTCGTCGCCCAGCTCCTCCACGAGGGTGCCGGTGGTTGAGATGTCTACCCACTCGAAGGTTGGGCCGCCGGGGGTGTCGCTGTCCTGCCACGTGTACTCAGGCGTGTAGGGCACGTGGCCGGGTACGGTGCCGGTCCACTCGATGCGATCCGCCGTGGGGTTGTAGGTGGCGCCGCCGGTGACGCTGCCTTCCACATACCGCGTGCCAGGCGGGATAGGGTCCACCAGTTGCACGCCGGGCACCGGCGCAGCCGCCAGGTTGGTCAGGGCCAGCGTGTAAGTCAGGACGTCGCCAGGGTCCGCCACGGCGTGGCTGACCGTCTTACTCGATGCGGAAAGGTCCGGCCCGAGCACTGTGGTGGTGGCAGTAGCGGTCACCAGGTTCCCGCGACCGTCATCCAGCGTCGCCTGGTTGGTGATGACCGTCCCGCCGGCCAGCGGGCTGACCACGGTGGCCTGGAAGGTGATGGTCAGAGTCTGGCGCGGGGCCAGGTCGCCGGACCAGCGGACAGCCTTGGCGCTGGGGTCGTAGGTCGCACCGCCCGTCAGGCTGCCGGGCACGAAGGAGACCTCGGGCGGCAGACGGTCAATCAGAGTGGCGCCCCTGAGCTCAAGACCTACCGCGTTCCGCACCTGCAAGGTGTAGGTGAGGGTGCTGCCCGGCATCGCCAGACTCTGGTCCACCGTCTTGATCAGGCTCGGTTGGCCGAGCCATGCCAGGGTCCGGCTGATGGTCTCGGTGAATGTGGGCCGTGGGCCGGCGCCCTCCAGCCCGAAAGCCAGGTAGACCAGGCGATGGGACTCGGTGGTGACCTGCAGGCCGGCGATGTCGTTGGTTTGGTAGCCCATGAGCGGGGCGGCCTGGGTGCTGGCCGGCTCGATCACGTCCGGCGCCAGCTCGTCCCCCCATTTGTAGCCGTACACATCCTCCAGGTGCAGTTCGATGCCATCGAGGAAAGCATTCGGGAGGCCGATCACCGTTCGCGATCCGGCGTCGTCCTCCCGATACACGGCGTGTAGGTAGTCCGAGTAGAAGCCTGGCGCCAGGCCTTCCTGCTGGGCGCTATCCCAGTAGCCGATGTCCTGGCCGATGATGAGCAGCCGGCCGCCACTATCCAGGTAGCCGCGTAGCGCGTCCACCGTGGTGGTATCCTGGCGCACTCGGGCATCAATGTAGCCGGGCGAACTCCACGGGTGCACCCAGATCACGATGTCGTAAGCGGCCAATTGCTGGGCAGTAGGCACGTCAGTGGTGGCGTCGGCGATCAGGTGGACGTCGTAGGGGTAGCCCAACTCGTCCAGCGCCCGGCGGTAGTAGAGGGTCTGGTTGGTGCCCACCCAGGTGTCAGCATCCACCAGCAGGATGGACGGTACGGGCTCCAGCTCCACATCAAGGCTATGGAGCCCTCCCTCGGCGATCGAGACCTGCTGGATAACGCGCCCGTGTCCCGGCGCCGCGAAAGCCACGTCGTGGGAACCAGCCGGCAACTCGATGGTGTAGCGGCCATCGCGGTCGGTGGTCACCTCGGCTGGTGTCCCGGGCACGCTCACCGTGGCCATCAACGGCTGACCTGTGCGTGCCTCGGCGACCCTTCCGGTGAGCCGGCCGGTGGGCGCCGGCTTCAGGCTCACGTCGTAGACCGAGAGGAAGCCGGTGACCACCTCGATGCCGCTGACGCTGGCCTGCAGGTATCCGAAGGCGCTGACGGTGACGGTGTAGACGCCGGACGGGACGCTGACGGTATACACGCCCCGGGCGTCGGTGCGGGTGATGAAGGCGTCGGCGGAGGGGGAGGCCGGCTGGCCGGCGACGGTTGCGCCGGCCACGGGGCCACCGGCCTCGGCATCACGCACCGCACCGTTGAGCTGCCCGGCGCTGAGGGCCCAGCGCACTGCCCGATAGGCGTCAATCCGCCCCCAACCGTAGGCGTTGTCCGGCCCCTCGTCTCCGAGGTCCACGGCGGTCCGACGGATGAACTCTTCCAGGTCATCCACCGTCAGGTTGGGGTTGGCGTCAAGGAGCAGGGCTACCAGGCCGCTCACGTGGGGCACAGCCATGGAAGTGCCGCTGCCGACGCCGTAGCTATCGGTGGGCAGGCTGGAGCGCACGTTGACGCCGGGCGCGCTTACGTCGGGCTTGATCTCGTCCCAGAAGGACGGACCCCGGCTGCTGAAGTCGGCGATGCGCTCATCGGCGTCGGTGGCGCCCGCGCTGAAGGAGATGGGGAAGGCGCCTGGAGTGCTGACGGAGCCGTCACCGAGAGCCCCCTCGTTGCCGGCCGAGAAGCTGGGGAAGATGCCGGCTGCGCGCCAGGCGGCCACATCGGGCCAAAAGGAGGGATCGGCGTCCGGGTAGCCGCTGCCCCAGGAGTCGTTGACCACGTCGGGAGCCTTAGAGGGATCGGGGTTTTGGCCGTTGAGGTCGGTGGGGGCCAGCATCCACTGAAAGCCTTTGTGCAGGTCCACATCCGTGGCCATCCCATCGTCGGTGAACACCTTCACGGCAATCCACTGAGCGTCAGGCGCCACACCGATGCGGTTCTCATCCCCACGCCCGACGGCGGTGCCCAGGGTGTGGGTACCGTGGCCGTAGCCGTCTCCTGGAGCATCATCGTAAGTGCCGGTGAAGTCGAACCAGTCGTAGTTGTGATCGCCATCGGCACCACGGTACTGGTTGATGAGCGCCGGGTGATTCCACTGCACCCCCGTGTCCATGCTGCCCACCACCACGCCCTTGCCGGTGACCCCAAGTTCTTCCCAGACTCGCGGAGCGCCGATGCGCTCCACGTTCCACACCACCGGCGCCTGCGCTGGTTCCTCGTCGGCGGTGAACCCGGGCTTCGGCAGCCGGCGGACGTGATTGGCGCGGATCTTGGCCACATCGGGCCGGGCCGCCAGGGCATAGAGGGTCTGGGCGTCGCCCGTCACGGCCAGGCCGTTGAAGACCCAGAAGGGCAGGTATTCGCTGACGTGGCCGGCTGCCTTCTGGCGCTCCAGGAAGGCGCGGATATCACGCTGGGTTCGTTGGGCGGTGCTCTGCAGCGTCTCCACCACCGCCCGCTTGCGGGCCAGGCCGGGCTTCATCCCCTGGAGTGGTTTGAGAGTGGCTTGTTCCGTGAGGTAGACGATGAAGGTGGTGGAGCCTTGCTGCGCCAGTTACTTGAGGATGAGGGGTTCGATCTTGGCCCAGGCAGACGCCGGGAGCTTGGGTGGGTCGGTGTCCGACTGCTGGACGAAGGCCTCGGGTCCGGGCGGTGCCTGGGGGAAGGGGCCGGCGCCGGCGGGCATCACAGCCCATAGGCCGGCTACGGCCACCAGGGCTACGATAGTCAACGCGACCAGGCGACGCTTCATCGTAGGACCTCCTTCGAGGACTGAGAGCCCGTTCTACCCAGGACGGGTAAGGGCGAAGGTTTTTCAAGTCTACCACAAGAAAGCGCCGGATGCAACTGGGGAGCAAGCTCTGGGCCAGTTGGGGCTTGAATTGACATGGGGTTGGACGTTGTGATAGAATGTCCCCTGTCCCGTTCGTATCCTGCAAGGCCCGTAACACGTCGCCGGAGGAGTCACATGGGCGCCATCGCTGACTACTCCGCCGCTAAGAAGCAGTTCCTCCTCTTCTACACGGCCATGGCCTGCCTGTTCACCGCTGGCCTCTTCCTGGCTGAGCCGGGCAGGGTAGCCCTGGGGATGGGGGTCTTCATCCTGGCCGAGATCGGCTACCGCAGCGCCCAGGTGTTCTACAACACGCTGCTGCCGGAGATCGCCACGCAGGAAGAGATGGGCCACGTGTCCGGCTACGGTTGGGCCATAGGCACTGCCGGAGGCCTCATCTGCCTGCTGGTGATCCTGCCCCTCATCGTCCTCATCAAAGGCACCTTCATCGTGCGCCTGTGGCTGGTCATCACCGCCGTCTTCTTTGCCGTGTCGGCCATGCCCATCTTCCTGTGGCTGCCGGAGGGTGCCAAACCCCGGACGCTCCCGCATCCTGGTGCAGGTGACCAATGTGCTGGGAGCGTATGTCTTCGGTGAGTTGGTGGATCGCATCGGGGGCAAGCCCTCGCTTAACCTCGCATGGCTGATGATGATTGCCGTGGTCATCTGGCTGTTCTTCAACCAGACCCAGAGGGGCTACTTCGTGCTTGGGGCGGTGGCGGGCTTGGCCATGGCAGGCGCCCAATCCGTGAGCCGGGGGATGGTGGCGATGTTCGCCCCGCCGGGGCAAAGCGCCGAGTTCTACGGCTTCTTAGCCGCGGCCGGGCGCACATCGTCCTTCATCGGTCCAGCGGTGTACGGCTGGATCGCCACTGAGGCCGCCCTGTGGTACTAGTCCCAGGGGCTGGCCGAGCAGGCCGGCCAACGGCTGGCCATCCTGTCCATCGGAGCTTTCCTCCTTGCAGGCCTGGTGCTGCTCCTGTTGGTCAACGAGGCCCGGGGCCGGGCAGCCGCCGCGCTGGCCACATCGTCAGAAGCGGAGGCGTAACTGTGCTGAGGACAACCTCTTACGGCGAGGTCATGCGCTTCGAGCTGGCTCGTACCCTATTGGGGCGGGGCCGCTACTGGACCGCCGCCTACCTGGTGGATGGGCTGCTGGTGGACACCGGCTGCGCTCACAGCGCGGGCGAACTGGTCAACGCTCTGGCGAAGGCGCCCCTCGTGGGCATCGTCAACACCCACTCCCACGAAGACCACATCGGCGCCAACGCCCTCATGCAACGCCGGCGAGATGGTCTGCCCATCCGGGCTCACCCTTTGGCCCTGCCAGTCATGGCCCACCCCCGGGGCAGGCTTTCGCTGCACGCCTACCAGCAGGTGCTGTACCCGGGGGCATTTCTCACGCCAGGCCCTAGTCCGCTCGTACCTGAAGGGGAAAACGGAGGAGTGAGCCATGTATGACCTGCACGGCAAGGTGGCCATTGTAACGGGGGCGGGGCGCAAGGACGGCATCGGCGCGGCCGTGGCCCGGCGCCTGGCCCAGGACGGCGCCCACGTCGTCCTGGCCGACCTGTGGGCGCCGCCGACGGACTTGCCCCACGGCGGTAGCGGCGCGTGGGAGGAGCTGACGGCACTTGCCGGCGAGATCGAGGCTCTGGGCGCCCGGGCCCTGCCAGTGCCCGTGGACGTGACCGACGCTGCATGATGTCTGCTAGTCGAGCAACCGCAGAGCGATATCCTGCGGAGATCATGCGTGCCAGCAGTCCATCACTGTCCAGCCGCGCCATCACCTCCCACATCCCCCGGGGACTGGCGCAACCAGTCGCGCATAGTTCAACCTCGCTGGCGACCCGGCGCCAGCGAGGCCGGTGACAGCGCGTATGACGTCAACGGCGACGGTCGCATTCAGGGGTAGAGTCTGGTTGCGCAGCCTGGCAAGGCTGCCTGTCGCAGTAGGGCGTGGTACCCGGCAGCCTCCCCCGGTTGGCCGCCACCCAGGCGTACATCCGGTCCTGAAGCTGGCGCATACCCGGCAGGCTGTACAGCCGCAGCAGGGCGGGCAGCCCCAGCGCCCACGCCAAAGCGGCATTTATGGCCGCCGCACCGCGATGCCGCCGGCCACCTGGCTCCACTGCCCAGACCGCCTCCTGGCACTGCGCGAGCGTCAGGCCGGCACTTCCCGGGACCCCTGGTTGCTGATACGGGACGGCCGTCACGCGGCCCCGGCGGTCGAGTTTCTTGATCCATTCGACAGCCAGCGTGCAGAAGCCACAGTGCCCGTCGAAGATCAGGATTAGGTTGCCCGCCGGAGCGGGCTGTCGCAGGGTCGCCGCTGCGCCCGCGTCCACCAGCTGCCCCCGGGTGGGCCTGACCACCCGGGCCGGCACGACAGCCGGCTGGTATGGCCCTTTCAGCACAACGCGCAGCGCCTCCGCCTTGCCCTCTCCCGCGATCAGGAAGACCACGTTGGCAGCCGCGTTGATGAACGCCGGCGTCATGGTAATGCACCAGGCCCCCAGCTTCTGCACGCGATGGGCCACAACGTTGACCAGGATGTCGGCTCGACTGAACTGTTCCACCGCCCGCTCCAGGATGGAGGCTGCGTTGGCGGGCCGGCTCAGGTCGGCCTGCACGGCGATGGCGGCCGTGCCCAGCACCCGGATCGCCGCCACCGTCTCCTCGGCCGGGCCGGCCCACGACCCGTAGTGTGTCACCAACCCGCGCCCTGTTCGGCCAGGGCCAGAGCTAACGCTCTCCCCGGGCGCACCGCACCGTCGGTCACAATGGCGACTTTGTCGTTCAGTTCCACGTTTGATTTCCCTCTGCGGAAGCCCCACGCTGTAGCTCTCGCCTCACCGTAGGTCTGATGCTTCGGGGGAGCGGATTCTTACGCGGCATTTCTCATTGCTGGTGTTGACCACGTTGTCCGCCTGGTGAACTTACGGCCGGTAGATGCGCGTCTCCGGGCGGAATGCGGCCCACGAGAACCAGAAGTGGTTGATGGTGACCACGGGTGTGAGCTGACGGCCCGCCAGCTCACCGCCAACCGCCCGACCCAGCACATCCCACTCGCTGCCCGTCTGCTCGTCGGTGATGCGCTGACCATCGAAGCGGAAGGCGAGCGTCTGACCGTCGAGCTCGCGGGAGTAAGCGGTGGCTGCGCCCACGTCGCGCCCCTGGGCTAGCGTGCCGGAATCCAGCGCGGAGGCCGTGCCCGGCGCCCAGAAGACGACCACAGGCGTCCCGCCCACCTCATCGTTCACCACATGGACCTCTTGGAGAACTTCGTAGGGGTACGCCACGGCCTCACCGTTGAGGTCAATGGTGAGCACGCGAGCCATGGGCGGCAGCGCATCTGGCGTCTCGGGGCCAACGTAGAGGAAGGGTGGCTGATTCACGTCGTCATAGCCCACGTAAGGGTTCCGTCCGTAGGGTCGGCTGTAGCCGGTGTCGCGGGAGAGCACTTTGCCGTCCGGGTAGGCTTGACGGAAATCGGCCCAGGAGATGATGGAGGCCGGCACGGGGGTCAGCCGGCGCCCGGTCAGCTCACCCACGATGGCCTCGCCGGCGGCCTGCTGCCACCAGGTCTCCGTCTGCCGGTCGTACATCACCAGGTTGCTGTAGCGCAGCCGGCCTGTGGTGCCGAAATCCAGCACCTGCCCGTCCACGGTCCGCTCGAAGGCGATGGCCGTGTTGCACAGGGGGCAGAAGGTCACGGTCACCGGCACATCGTCCACGGTGTCGTTGACGATCTCGTGCCAGGTGAGGATCTGGAGCGGGTAAGCCCGGGCATCTTCGCCAATCTGCACCAGGATGACGGGTTCCCTGGGCACCAGCCACTCGTCGGCCTCTGGGACGGTGACGAACTTGGGACTGTCAATGGCCGGGATGCCGTCCTTGGGCGGTCCGCCGGAGAGGATCTCACTGTAGGGCACGCTATGCTTGGTGAAGTCGGTCGAGAACTCGAGAGTGGCACCGGGTGGAGGCGGTTCCTCTGGGAGCAGGATGGTAGGGGCAGCCTTGGTGGTCGCCGTCGGCATGGGGGAAGCCGTGGCAGCAGGTCTGTCCACGCCAGCTGAGCCGGCGCCGGTCTGGCCGCAGGCTACCAGAAGCAGAACGATGCCGGTCAGGGTCACACCAGCCACAGATGACATCCTCATGCTCACGACTCCTGAGCCGGACTGGCTTATCCTCGTCCCTGCCCCAAGAGGGAACTGAACCATTTGGGCCATCGCCCGCGCGAGTTGGAGAGAGCCACGCCAGATTCGCCGGCTATGGCTTGCAGCACTGATAGCAGAGCCTGGCACTCCTCGTCACAGTCGGGACAGTGGTCCAGGTGGTTGGCCACCTGTGGGAAATAGGCGGCAGGGTCCGCTCCGGATTGCAGCAATTCCACGTACTCGTCAAGCAGTTCGAAGCATTCGCTGCAGGTGATCTCATGCTCCTGTGTGGTAATGATGGCTTCCAAAAGCGCGGGGGTCAGGCTCATTTTCTTGTCCATGCCGATTTCCTACAGGCTTGGTTTCTTGTTCTCGGGGCTTCTGACAATACTCCGCCACTGTTTTATTGACGATGTCAGCGCGCCATTCCTTACCTGCCAGTAGCCCGTACCCATTAAACGATCTCCCATCATATCCCCTCCTGGTTGGGAATGCGATCCTTGCCCCACGCTTCGGAATGGCGCAGGTGTTTGATGCTGTCGAAGTCGCTGGCGCGCAGGATGGCATCCAGGTCTTCGATCTCCAGGAAAGGCCCGAAGTAGTGATACTCCGGTCCGCTGGGCACGTAGAGGCCGCCGTCGGGAAAGATCAGGACGTACAGGCAGTCCAGCACCTGGGTGGAGAGGAAGTTGATGCGAATGCGGAAGCGGCGGGCTTCCACTTCCCGTACCATCGCCGCCCACGCCTCGTCGGACACGAGCAGATGATCCCAGGGACGGGGCTCCCACGAGCGGGGAAAGACCTGGAAGAGGTTGTAGAACACCTGGTTGGGCGCCGTCCGCGCCCAGCGGTCTACCAGGGCCGCGATGTTCACCACATCGGCGATGTTCCATTGCGTCACGGCGGTGCACACCTTGACGTCGATCTCGGGGTAGTTCCGCAGCAGTTCCAGGGCCGCCATGATGGCCGCGAAGTGGCCAGGCCGCTTCGTCCGCGCGTTGATCGCCTCACACGACCCGTCCAGGGGCAAGGAGATCAGGTCGATGCACCCGGCCGTGGCGGCCAGGAAGTCACCGGTCAGCCGGTCCCCGGTGGTAGAGACGGCCACCTCCAGCCCCTGTGCCCGGGCGTGGCGGATGAGTCGCACGATGTCACGGCGCAGCAGGGGATCGCCGCCGGTGAAGACGATGCGCCGCACGCCGAAAGCGCGCACGTGGTCGATCACTGCCAGAGCCGTCTGGGTGTCCAGGGCTGCCGGCATGGTCCGCGGCGGTCCCCAGCAGTAGACGCAGTCCTGGGTGCAAGCCGAGGTGACGTGGAAGTCGATGGTGGCGACTTTGGCCGCTCGGCGTTCAGCCATCCAGGGCCGCCTGCCCTTCCGCCGCCACGGCGATGAGCTCCACCACCTTGGGGTCCAGAGCTCGGGGTGCCCTCAGCGTGTGCATCCCCTTGATGACATGGGGAATGAAGATGTGTGGCTTCTGGCTGAGCACCCGCGCCACCAGGGGCACGCTGCCGTAACGGCTTTCGATCAGCTCCAGCAGCTCCTGGACCATCGCCTCCTCCGTGCTAATTCGTGAAGATCCGTGGCAACAATTGTTTCAAGTACTGATAGTTTGTCAGGTTCATTCGCCATCCAGGGCCGGCTGTCCAGTTCCGAGAGCTCTCCCCGTCAGGGGGAAAGGGCCGGCGGACTGGCGTCTTGAATGACCAGCCCGCCGGCTTGAACCGCCATGCTCAAATTCCCTCAGGGCCGTCCACGGACTTCGGTCCTGTCATCAACCACCCAGGCTGAAGGGCCATGGGGTTGGGATGGCCAGGAACATTAGGGCGGAAGACATCAGCCCCATGTTCTTCATGAACTGGATCATCTCCATAATTTTCATCTGCTGGTCTTCCACCGCCCAGAAGTTGTGCATCATGAACGTGACCGGGAGGAAAAAGACCACCAGGGCGATGACGCCGATGAGCGGCTGGAAGCCGGTGAGGATGCTCAGACCGCCGATCACCAGCAAGAGACCGCTGACAATGACGGCCAACTTCGGCGCCGGCACGCCCTTGGAGGCGGCATAGCCACTCATCATCTCCAGCCGCATGAAGTGGTTGCTGGCGTTGAACAGGTAGTAGATTCCCAAGATGATCCGTCCGATGAGAAATGCGATTTCCATTTGCGATCCTCCTTGAAACTTTGGTTTGAATATGGGCCTTTGCCAGTTTCAATATTCGCCTTACCCACGCCATGGGGGCGCGCGAATGGTTGGCTGGCTCATGCTCTCCTCGCTTTCTCTGCGAGGGTTCAGGCAGGTGCGCTGCCTGCGCGTGGTTGAGGGGCATCTAACCCGCTACGCCCCCCTGTCCCCAACGATCATGGTGGACGATCTGCTCCAGGGGCAGCCGGCGGTGCTTCTGCGCCGGCCCGCCCGGATAGCCGATGGGGATGATGCCGATGGGCCGCACCGCCTCCGGCAGGCCCAGCACCCGGGAGACCTGCTCGTCGTGGAAGGCCCCCACAAAGCAACAGCCCAGCCCCTCGTCTACCACCGTTAGCAGGATGAGCATGGCGGCGAACGTGTGCCTGAAGTTGCAAGAGATGATGATCAGCGGCTCATCTGAAGGTGATGGTCAACGCCATGATATCCTTTTCAGTCTGCGCTGTCAGTGCCCCGGTATCACTTTAACTTATAAAGCAATTATATGAATCAAATTTGGCTTTGTCAAGTAAAGCTGGTATAATTGGGACAGGGGAAGAGGAGATGGGCATGAAGAATGCACATGGGCAATCGGCGAGAGTCTGTCCAGTAGAGCGAACGGCGCGCCTGGTGGGGGACAAGTGGACCCTGCTGATCATTCGCGATCTGGTGACGGGTTGCAAGCGGTTCGGCGAGTTGCAGAAGTCGCTGCAGGGCATCAGCTCGCGTACCCTGTCGGAACGGCTGAGCAGGTTAGAGGGCGAGGGGCTGGTCAACCGGCGGGTCTACGCGCAGGTTCCGCCGCGCGTCGAGTATTCCCTCACCGAGAAGGGGGAGGCACTGGTGAGCCTCATCGAGGCGATGCGCCAGTTTGGCGAGAGGTGGCTCGCCAGCGAGGAGGGGGAAGCGAACCAGAAACCCGCTTCCTGAAAGCCTGTCCAGGCCGACAGGCCGGGGAAAACGGGTTTCTGCAGGGCGTTACTGGCTGTCTCCGGTCAATCCGCTACCTGGACCTGTGCTCGTTCTTGGCGAACCGGATGCGCAGCGTGTCCCCCTCGAACTTGGCCCCGATGGTCTCCAGTCCGGCCAGCACCCGGGGGAGCACAAAGCTGCGCCGATATCTTCCCACCTGCACCGTCAAATCATCGCCGCTGCGTAGCAGCGAGATGTCCGCCTTCTCCACGAAGGGCAGTGGGACCACCAGGGTGTAACCCTCCTCCGTCTCTTCGATGTGATGCGTCTGGCCGTGGAACAGCACCCGGGAGGGATCATCGGTGTCAAAGAGGGCATCGGCGAGCCGGCCCAACATCTCGAAGCCCACCACTTCGCGCTCGAAGAACGGCCCAGTGAGGATGGGCAGGGGCGAGAAAGCCTCCTCGACCATGCGCAGGTATCGCGCCTGGGTGTCCAGCCAGGCATCGAAGTAGCCGCCCTGAGCCGCTTCAGGCATTACCCGGTTGCACACCACGGCGTCGGTCACGTAGCCGTAGAGGTTGAGGTAGGTGTAGGTGCGCTGGGCCTCTTTGATGACCATCTTCTCCGGGTTGAGCACCACGCGCATGGTGGAACTCTCCGGGTTGGAGAGCAGCCGGTGGATCTCGTCGAGCTGATCGAACAGCGCCTCGGCGGCGTCGAAAGTCTCCCGGTCCGGCAGGGGCATGTTGGCCAGCAGTGGCCGGGCGATGGGCGCCAGGGTCAACGTGGCGCGCTTGCCGATAGGGAACAGGCGCTCGAACCACCAGCGGCCCACATCGGGGATGGAGAGCAGCCGCAGGGTCTCGGCCGTGGGCGCGCAGTCCACAACCACCACGTCGAAGCGGCCCTCGGTGGCGTGCTGGTTGACCCACAGGAGGCTGGCGCCCTCCTCCATGCCGGGAATGACCGCGATCTCCTCCGCCAGCATGTTTCCGACCCCCTGCCAGGAGAAGACCGCCGCCATGTAGCGCTGGAGGGTGGCCCAGTGCTTATCCATGGAGTAGTACACGTCCACCTCCTGGCCCCACAGGTTGGGGGCTATCTTGACCGGCTCCGGCCCCAGAGGGACGTCGAAGGAGTCGGACAGGCTGTGGGCAGCGTCGGTGCTCAGCACGACGGTGCGGTAACCCAGTTCGGCGCATCGCAAGGCCGTGGCCGCCGCCACGCTGGTTTTGCCTACTCCGCCCTTGCCGGTGTACAGGATGATGCGCATGGTTTGACCTCCGCTTGCGCAGGCTGGATTCGTCATACTCGCGCCTCTGCACTTAGAGCCTATCCGGAAAATCGACATTATGCTATACTTGGGTCCACATCATGGCGCGTAGGAGGCCAGTGAGATGGCTGATGAGACTCTAGGC
>FWPU01007745.1_pt1 | contig 19313 bp, 20 predicted proteins | sample 2228361 | NCBI WGS metagenome assembly FWPU01 (sample SAMEA103939777, study PRJEB20133) | metagenome
TAAAATTTAAAATAAATTTTAAATTTTACTATAGGTATTAAGGAAAAATTTTAAAAGCAGATAAAAATTAAGAAAATATAATTGTTTTAACCTTTGATCTTGTTGTTTTTAAATTTTTGGTTAAACCGAAAAAACCTCAACCATAAAATTAGACCAATCGCTGGTTGACAAAACAAACAAAAAGGCAGTAGAGTAGAATTAATCATGTTCAGACAGGGCTTTCTGTTTCTTTTTTTGCTGATTTTTTTAAGTTCTTTGATTGTCTTTTTAACCAGTTTTGTTTTGGAAAAACGCTCTTCGTTTTTTGGTCAGGCTGTTAACCGCATAACAGAAAGCGAGGTTTCCACAGATAACTCTTATCTTTTTGCCTCGCCGCTTCAGGCTAAAGCCGGCAACAGCGAACGGATAAGAGTAACGGTTTTTCTTTTAAATGGTCAGGGGTTGGGGGTTTCTGGTCAGAAGGTAAGTCTGGCTTCCGATAAAGGCATTCAAGTGATAGAGATGCAGCCGGTTACTGATAATTACGGCAAAGCTATTTTTGATGTGACCGCCGCTTATCCGGGCGAGTATTTAATTGAGGCTAGTGTTAATCAACTGGTTTTAGCCCAGAAAGTTAAAGTTTCTTTTACGCCTTAAAAATTAAGTTTTACGGGCTTGGAATAATTTTGCCTCCTTTACCATATATTTCTATATCTTTTTCAATCAAAAGTAAAGCTTGCTTTTTTTTCTTATTTTTTGGCCAGAAAAGCAGGCAAAGCAAAAAGATCAGCTCGCCAACGATTAAAAACTCAAGAGAAGGCAGGCTTTTGATTAAATTCATCAGCCAAAGCCAGAATAATTTTAATTGTTCAAGCCAATAACCAAATAAGCCCAGTACCCGGAAAGTTAAAGTGGGTGATTTAGGCGAGGGTGAATTGTTAAATTTAGCCTGCGTAAATAAACGGAAAGTATGGGGAGCATTTGAAGGTAAATTGAAAGAGAAGTTACCATTTTGATCTGTTTTGATCGTATAGGTAGGTAAGGCTTCAGCCAAAGCTAAAGGCCAAATTCTTTGCCAAAAAGTCGGTTTAGCTTTAAAAAAAACCACTTCAATTTCAGTATTTGGCATTGATTGGCCGGAGGCTTCAATTGTTTCATTTTTTAGAAAAGTGCCTTTGCTTAAGCTTAAGGTGGGCGAGAGAATAATCGGACCAATTATCTTGTCATTAAGCGGCCAGGCAGGCGCTGGAATACAAGTGGGTGCGCTGGCTCTTTTGCTTTGATCAAAACTAACCAAACAAATTTCTGTAGTGCTGGCGGAAAGATAAACCTGATTAAAGCGGAAATAGCCATTTTGATCTGCTTTTGTTTGGGCAGAGTTGTTAGGATTAGCAGAAAGCTCAACTTCAGCCAAAGGCGCCGTATAACCATAAAGGCTAATAAGCGGTTCGCCAATATAAGCAGAAACAGTAACTACTCTAGGATTTAAAATCGCCGAAATTGCGTTTTTGGGTGGTTTAAAAGAAGCGATAAAAAAACTGGTTAAACTAAGAAAAAAAATCAGGCTAAAAAACTGCCAAAAATGCCTCATAAGTTAAATATAGCGTTTTTTTCTTTAACTGACTATATTAAAAACCAGACCGGAAAAAATTGGTTTTAAACAGAGTTTTTAGCAGAATTTTCAGCTTTGTTTTCTTAATTCTTCTTTTAATCTTTCAATTTCTTTTTCTTCTTCAGCCAGTTTCTCTTTTAATTCTTTCTCAGTGTTTATTACTTGGCGGCGCCAATTTTTCAAAAGCAGGATAATAATAGCTAAAGCCAAAGTCACAGAAAGAATTATTCGCCACGGAACCACCCAGAAATAGGTATAACCCTCAATTATTTGACCTTGTTGGCCATAGGTGGCGGTTAAGGTTAATTTGTAGCGGCCGGCCATAAAATGCTCACCAACCATATTTTCATAACTTCGGGTGGTGCCCGGAAAGATATTAACCTCCTCAAGTGGGTTTTGGGTGATGGTTTTGCCAAAAAGATCAGTGACAGTTAAAAAACCGCGCGGACTGATATGGGTATCACCCTGATTGCTAATGGTAGTTTCTACTTTAAGCGGGCCGTATTCGGCAAAAGAAGGAAGAGTTAGTTTGGTTAAGATGGCTTTTTCGGTCACCGGTCCGGCCACAGTAATGTAAAAAAGCCCAGCCACCCGGTGACTAACACTTGAGGCGCTTTGATTGGTTGGTGTGGCGGTGCCGCTGGTTTCAAAAATAACAGCCGCATAGTGACCGCCTGGTCTGGCATTAACTGGTACTTTAATTGTGATATCAAAGGTGACTTTATCATTTGGAGCAATAGCCAAACGTTCATAGGGTAAAGTCAGCCAAGAGGCGGCAGAAAAACTGTTCTCCAGGGGTTCTTTAAGATCTTCCAGAAAAACAGGAGTGCCTTTATCGTCTCTCACAATAAAATCAACCACTTTTAAAGAACCCACAATTGGGTTCTCGCTTTTGTTGTAAAGCCGCATGCTGAAGCGATGGGTTTCGCCCGGATCAAGTTTAACCTCGTTGCGGGCATTGGCTAAAGTTACTGTTAACTGCTGAAGTTCTTGAGCTTTAACAGGGCTGATCCAAAAGAAAAAACCACCAAGCAAAATAAAAATTAAGTAATATGTTTTTTTCTTCATAATCTGGTTAATTGAAAGTCGGTGTAGCGGTATATCTTAATTTGTTAAGATAATAACCGGCCGGCTGAATTGCCTGAAAAGCCAAGACATAACAGACATAAATCTGACTTTCATGAACAGGACTTGAGGCGCTCATAATGGTGGGCGGACTGCTTGAGGGAGGAGTAAAATCAACCCCGTTTTCGGCAATTTGTCTGGCGCTAAAGAAACGTCCGGAATCATTATAACTAAAGGCGGCATTATTGTGACTGGTGATATTTTCCAGAGAATAGCCAAAATTGCCAATGGCTGGATTGTAGCCAGTTGCCCATTCCGCTGAAGTATTGTGGGTACAGGTTTCATTGTCACAAATTGCATCAGCAATTGTGGTGACACCCAAACCGTCAATTGACAGCTGATCATTTTCCTCCAGGGTAACCAAATAAGAACTAGCATTAGTGGAAACCGTGAGTTTTTGGGAAGCAGTGGCGATATTTGGTGCGGATAAAGAGCCAAAAGGAATTAAATAAGGATAGGTAGTTACCGAGGTGGTTTTACCGCAGGTTGAGGTGCCCGAGGTAACACCTTCCACCTTAAAGTTAATGGTTTCCTCAATTCTGGCGGTAACCAAAACACCTTCAATTGGTGCTACTTTAGTTTTGCCGCTGTCAATTAAAGTGTCGGTAGAGGTATAAGTAGCTACATTAATGGTATAAACATCAGCTGTTCCTTGTGTGTGGTTGGAGGTAATTGGAGCTGGGTTAACCAAACCCGGGCTACCATCTAATGTGGCAGTAATAGTACCACCGGTGCAGGTGGTAGTGGTAACCACTTTTAAACTATGAGGTGTACCGCCGCCACTGCTGGCGGTCCAAGTTTTGGTGCCCCAAGTACAGCCGGTACCGCCTGAAACAGTCCAGTCAGAAGCAGTAATACTGTTGGCATCAAAACCATTATTATCAGTTGAGGCGGCTGTATCAGGATACCCATCGTTGGGGTTGCTGGTATTGGCTGGGATAGTAATATAAATGTAGCCGTTGGCTGGGATGTCATTTTGTAAGGTAAAGGAAACAACTAAGCTGGTGGTTTGAATTGAATAAACAGGCGTTTCATCAGCCACTCCAGAACTTAACGGTTGATCAATGATAAAAACGGTGCCGTTGGGCATGGTTGGCACATTGGCCACTGTTAGATTAGTATTGGTGCCGATTTCTACTGTATCTTGGGGAAAAAGATTATTAGTATTGTTATCAGCATTACCGGAATTTTCAATGGGGATAAGACTAACACCTGAAGAAAGAGCTTCATCAGTTCTGGCAAAAAAAGATAAGCGGGAGTTACCTAAAGTGGCAACAACATCCTCTAAACTGCCTGCGTCAATAGGTGTTGGTTTGATTAAAGTAAAAGCGGAAAATTGAAATAAAAAAATAATAACTAGACAAATTTTAGCAACATTTTTCTTCATAAATAAAGAAAATTGTCTTCTTAATTTTAACCTAACACTAAATAAAGATCTTTGTCAACTTTTCTTCTTAATTTTAAAATAATAAATCATAAAAGCAGTGGTTAAGCACAGAAACAAAAAGCTGATTTTCAAGGGTAGTGCATAGAAAAAAATTTTTATTTCTTTTTCTCCCTCCTCATTTTCTAATTTGGCAGTCAACCGGTAACGGCCCAGATAAAACCCTTTGGGTAAAAGCAGGGTGTTTTGGTGAAAATTATAATTAAGCTCGCCAGAAGGACTAGCAGTTAAAAGCCGGGTGGTGCCAGCTAAAATGTTTTGGCTGGGCAGTTGATAAAGGCTTTTTAGACCGGGAAAACCAGTCAAGCTGATTTGACCAGAAACCGCAGTAAAAGCTTGGCCAGTATTTTGCACCCGCAGTTTTACCGGAATTTGGGCAAAAGAGTCAAAAATTGGCAGAGAAAAACGGAAAAAACCAAAAGAAAAAACTTGGTGGGCAGAGAATTCAATTGGTTTAATGGTACGAACCGGGTTGCCGTCTTTGGAAATAGTAATTAAGATATTAGACCCAATAGTTAAACTAGTACGGCTACGGTTTGGTTCGTAAGCTGAAGATGCTTGGGTGGTAAAAAGAAGTGTATGGTAATAATCGCCTTCAGCCGCATAATCCGGAATGCTTATTTTTAAAACTACTTCCTGCGTTTTGCCGCTGCCTAAGAAAAAAGCCTGATTTAAGGCTAAATTAGCATTTTGAAAAGAAAACCAACTTAAACTTTCACAGCTTATCACTTCCACTTTTTGGCAGTCAATTAAGCTAATGTTGCCGTTTTCTCCACTAGCCACAAAAGGTAGAATTAAAGAATTAAGGATAACCGGATCACCATTGTTTTGAATTTTATAAACCTGCGTAATGGTTTTGCCGGGCTGACTCATTATTGTTAGGATAGGAGGCCAAATGGATAAAGAAGCACCTTGTGCTCTAATAAGAGCTGGTTGAGCCAGTTTAACCAAAATTAAAACCAAAAGCAAGATAAGTTTTTTAATCATTTAATAAAAAGGTGTAGCCACAAAATTAATGGTATTTTGGTAAGAACCAGCTTCTTGGGTTGCCGCCACATTAACTTTATAAGTAATAGTAGCTTGTTTGTCTTTCCCAACGATTGTTCCAGTCATCACCACAGCTGGGTTTTGACCTTCAGCCGCTGAAGGAAAAGGCCGGAAATAAGTTTCATCAACAAAGGTGAGTGGTACATCCGTGCCCTGCATATTATAACCAAAACCGTAGCTTAAGGTTGAAGTCCAGCTTTTGGCTTGACTAATGGTGCAGGGATCAAGCGGATTATCACACTGCGTATCGGGAATAAAAACACTATCATTTTTGCGCAGTTTGCCGTCAGCCAGAACAGTAACTTGATAACCAAAAGCACTGCCTGAAGAAACAGTTAAAGTGGCGGTTTCGGTGGTGAAGGTTTCGGGTGTAAGCGTGCCAAGATTAATAATTGTTTTGGACAGGCTAAAGCTAAAAGGAATAATAGAATACATATACTGAAAACCCGCTCTAACGATAAAGCCGGCTGAAGTGTAACGCCCAGGAGCGGTTTGACCAGCTGTGTCAGTTACAGTTGTGCCGCTGTCAGGTGAGGTTTTTTTGCCGGAAGTCATGTTTAAATTAGTCCACTCAATCTGGTAATTAGGCGAATTCATTTTATCAGCTGAAGCTGATTTAATTGTTAAAAACAGTAAACTGCCTAAAACCAAAACAAACAAACTGCTTTTTTTAAAGCAGAAGTTAATCAGTTTTAACATGTTTTAATCTTCTTCAATGGCTTGTTTTAATTTTTCACCAAGTTTTTTAAGGTTTCTTATTTCCTGATCAATTTTGTTAAGATAGATTGTTTGTTCCTTGGTGGGGTTGGGTAGTTTATTTAAATTGTCAGCAATTCTTTTTAGGGAATTAGAAAAAGTAGTAGTCAGCCAGAAAAGTACATCTTCAGTTTCCCGTCGCAATGATTCCTTAAGATGCAGTGCATCATGCTGATGATAAAGTTTTTTGCGGTGTTCTTTACCAAAGTAAACAGCCAAAGGTGTAATTAAAGGAAAAGAAAAAAGAGGCAGAAGTTCATTGATTTTGCCTACCGGCTGAGCAAACATAAAATAAATAACCAAAGCAAAAGATAAAGTGAGGGGTATAACCGGTTCAAGCAGAAGAGAAAGAACAAAAAGAAGAAAATAAACCAGAAAAAAAAGGGGTGAGGTTAGACCGCCTGTGGCTGTAACAATCACCAAAACTAAAGCAGTCAGAATTAAAGAATCAAACAAACTTTCTTGATAGGTGGTTAAGTGTTCTTTCCAAAAACTCTTCAGCAGAAAAAGAGCTAAGAAAGTAGCCACAATTTGAGTAGCAAAATACTCATAGGGGGAGACTGCCCAGATAAAAATTGTTACCACAACCAAAAGCAGTAAAAGGCTGTGTTTGACTGTTTTTTGCTCCATGTATTCATGGTCTCACACCAAGAGGAAAAGAGTCAATATCAGCAACCTAATTTTTGTACTTTTTCAAAGAGAAAAATTAAGTTTTTCCTTGAGATCTGATTAAAGCAGCGCCGCTGGCTTGTTCCGCCACCCCTTTTTTGCTTAAAAGAGGACCAAAAGTGACCTCAATTTGATTATCTTTTAATTCAAAAGTTAAGCCCAATCCTGGTACACCCGGAATGTTATAGCCAGTTGATGGGCCGTATTGGTGAATAAAATCAGTTCGCAGGGAAGACGAACTTTTTTCAGCCAACCAACGGGGCGGATTTTGCAGAATTCTTATTAAATGACTTAAACGATCCAGTGCTTTTCTTACTTCTTCTGCGTTTAAATCCGATTCGGTTAACGCTAACGAGTTTGCGATTAAACTTTTAATTGTATTTTGATCAGCGTGGGGATGAGCAAGGATATTTTGCCAAAGCTGATAAAGTTTGGTTAACAGCTGATTAAATCCTTGCCAAAAAACCAAAAAGTTTTCGTAAGGCAAAGTCAGGCTAAATCCTTCCGCTGATCTAAACAAAGTCAATAATTTGCTTTGCTGATGGGTGAAAGCCTCAATTGGCCAACCAAAACTTTGTGCTACCAGTTTTTGCCAGATTGGTAAACCAGCTTCAAAAAATAAACTGGCGTAAGGATCTTCCTGTTTAAAAACCTGTTCGGTGTAATTTTTAATTGATTGGTTGGTTGAAATATTAGCTAGTTGGTTTGCTTGATCATAAATTTTTTTCCTAATTATTGACAATTCGATTTGGCCAGGAGTAATAGCTCTGTTTAAATTATTAAAGATGGCAGTTAAAACTTTTCTTAACTGATCATTAGCTAAGTTAGGAAGGATTTGTCTTACCCTTTCTTCAATTTTGGCTGGATGAGCATAAATTACCGAATGAAGATGCCAAAGAGGCACTGATTGAGGACCTCGACCCATTTTAGTTTCCTTATGCTCATAATATCCTACACACATGGCATGATCAGGATAGCCGGGTTCTGTTAAGACTTGAGCCACCGCCTCTCGTACTTGATTTTTAGTTTCCTCATCTAAAGAAACATCAGCCCAGTTAAAGTCAGAGGAAAAAAATTGGGTGATTTGATCAGTCACTTTTTCATATAAACTTAAAAGCAGTTGGTTATTCTTGGTAAGAATATCAAATAAAGTTTCACTAAATTGGGCAAGAAATTGGGTTTGTTCTTCTGGTGAAAAACTAGTTAAGACAGAAGAAGCATTTTTTCTATCATAGCGTTGGGTCAGAGAAGTTAAATCATAAGCATCAATTAATTGCGGCTGGTTCTGTTCGTCTTTATAAATTAACCAAGTGATCAAATGAAGCGGAATTCTGGCTTCTGACCAATTGGTAATGTGGTAACCATCGGTTAAAACCTGCTGAATTGCTTTTTCTTCAATTCCCCAGATTTTGGTTGCTGCCTTACAAAAAAAATCAACGTCAACAAAAAAAGGAGTATGGGGAGAAGGGTTAAGGGTGACAACCAAAATAAAGTGGCCATTGTTAACAGGAATTTCCTTCATTTTTAAAGCCTGATGTGCAATTGTTTGCCAAAAATTGTTTAAATTTAAATCTGACATTTCTTGTCTTTTTATGCCCAAACCAAAAGCTGATGCCTCCGGAGTTTTAATCACCGCCATATCAGGCAGGGTACCGTGTGCATACAAATATGGAAGTTGAGTTTTTTCTGCACTCATTTTTTGCGATTTTTAATTTTTAGGGAAAGATATTATAATGAAAAACAAGATGAAAAAAAACCCAATTGCAATTTATTTTTCAAAGTTTAAGATAAGCATAAAAGGAGGTGAGTAAATAAATGAAAGGTTATGTGGTTAATTTGGAAGAGGAAACCAAGCAAAACAGCTTTTTTCGCCGGGTTTTATTTACCACCGGCAAAAGTCAACTAGTTTTAATGGCGCTTCAGCCGGGTGAGGAAATTGGTGAGGAGATTCATCAGGAGCATGATCAATTTATCCGTTTTGAATCCGGCAGTGGTAAAGTGATGATTGAAGGTGAGGAAACAGCAGTTGGTGATGGGTTTGCTTGTGTTATTCCGGCCGGAGCAAAACATAATGTGGTTAACACTGGCAGTGAAGTGATGAAACTTTACACCATTTACACACCGCCAGAACATCCTGATGGAACAATTCATCAAACTAAACAGGAAGCGCTTGGTCAGTCAGCCACCATATAAAACAATAATTAATTATAAGTAATATAATAATAGTTAATTAGTAATTTTATTTACGGCAAAAAAAAAGAACAACATGAGCAATAACTGGTTAATCTATGCTTTGTTATCTGCTTTTTTTGTCGCTTTGACCAGTATTTTGGCCAAAGTGGGGGTTAGGGAGGTTAATGCCAATTTGGCAACTGCGGTGCGCACCGTGGTTATTTTATTTTTTGCTTGGGGTATTGTTCTATTTCAAAATACCCAGAAAGAATTAACTAAAGTTTCTTCGTTTTCTTTAGTTTTTCTTATTCTTTCCGGCATTGCCACCGGTTTATCCTGGCTTTTTTATTTTCGCGCTCTCTCACTGGGTGAGGCTTCTCGGGTGTCACCCATTGATAAATTAAGTTTAGTTTTAACAGTTTTGTTGGCTGGTCTGTTTCTGAAAGAGAAAATTACACCATTGGTGCTGATTGGCAGTTTACTAATGAGTCTTGGCGCTGTTCTGATTGGTTTAGGCCGATAGGATAACCGGCCCAATATCAACCTCCCACCAGCCGTTTTCTCCAATTTCTCCGTATGGTACTTCTTTAATTTTAATTTCTCTTTGGGGAAAAAATGGCGAAAGATAAGCTAAAATCTCTTCTCTGTTTGGAAAAAACATTTTGGGCCCGTTTTGAATAATAAATTCTGCGTCTTTCATTTGTTGTTGGATTTCTTTAATCTTTTCTGATATTTGATTGTAATCAGAGTTTCCAGGTGACTTATAATCAAGTTTTCTTTGTAATTTTTTTAATTCTTGCCGCAGTAGTTTGAGTTTTTGTGTAGCAATTTCTATCAAATTGGGGTGGTGTAAATTAAGTATAATTCTTCCATCAAGTTTAATAATACGGTTTACTTGTTGGAAAACATCATCACGAGGCATTAAGTCGATTGCCATATTTGAAATGACTAAATCAAACGCTTTATCAACAAATGGCGGTTTTTCTCCTTCAGCAATTACGTGCTGTTGATTAGAGGATAATAATTGTTGGTTGTTTATATCAGCTACATCCAAAGTTATAAATATCAGTCGGGATCGGTACGGAGCAAAACGCTTATCATTATCAATTGCTTCCTCCAATATACCTCGGCCAGCGCCTAAATCAAGTACGTAACAAAGGTTAGCAGTCTCGTGCCGCTGAAAATGATCAGCCACATAATTAAAATAATCGATCCATTATTGATTGACGCGATTTAGCCGGACTATCCTCGGTATACTTTTTATAGTAAGCTGTATAGTCTTCTTTAAGTTCTCTACTTATTGCCGTATAGTCTGGTGGAGGTGTTGGTTCAGACATATTAATAAAATTTTTTGCTAAAAAACTGGCATGCTCAAGTACCCCAGATTAAAACACTTTTTTAATCATAATTATTATAGCAAGAGTTTATTAATAAAGTTTTTCAGTTGTTTTTTAAACAATTAAATTAGGCAAATCTCTTGGTTTAATTTGCTTTGTTATATTAAATTAATTAGTATTTAAGTCTTAAATTAAATTAGAATTTCAAAAACGAAAGGGAGGTTAATTGTTAAAGCCGGCGTTTTGGGATAGAAAACAAACAGATAAAATTTTACGAGTTGATTAGGCTGTTTATCACTCTTTGCTTATTATTTTTTAAAGTCTTAACTTTTTGCCAAGAAACTGCAGTTAATAATTGAGAATAAATGTCGTTTTTAAGAGAGATGGTTAAATTAGTTATTTCTTTTTTGGTTGGATTTCTTTTTTGGAATTGAACAAAAGGAATATCGGAAATAAGTGCTAGCGGTGTTTGTTCGCTACTTTCACCCATGAGTAAAACAGCCGCAGCTGCCAAACCATCAATAACATTAACTTTAGTGGCTTTTAATTTGCGGCCAAAGATATCTTCTTTTCCAATGTAATTATTAAGCGCAGAAAAACCGCTATGAGCCAGTGCTACCCCTGTGGTTCCCCAACGTAAAGGTAGGGTGCGGCTGTCAGTAATAATAACACCAACTTTTCGGATTTTGAAACGATTAATTAAGTATTTCCTTATTTTGTTTGCTGTTTCCTGAGGGTTAGTGGGGTGGAGGATGTAATAACCATTACCGTTGGATTCATCAATTCCTGCTGATGGCATTAAGATACCATTTTTAATGGTAAGCAGAAATCCATATTGATTAGGTGAAGGTAGGTAATAATCGGCTTCTTTTTTAATTATTTCTTGTTTATCAATTTGGCTGATTTTAATTAAATTTCCTTCACAGATAGCCACAATTTTTGAGGTGACAGCTAAAATTGATTTTTCTTTAATTGTTTTGAGATATTTATCTAAAATCTTAAAAAGATTATTATCTTTAGCGGTGATTTTATGAGTTTTGATAGTTACGATTTTCATCTTCGTGAAATAATTTTCATTCTTGTTTTTGCTTTTTTAAATTATGTTATAAAATAGATTATAATGCAGAAAAGCAAACGGGTTTTGGTTGCCACTCTTTTTAATCTTGCTTTTGAGTATTCACTGAGGGGTTTGGTAAGTATTCGTTTTATGCCGCTACTTCCTTTTATTTTGTTTGTTTCTTATTTTACTCTTTTTACACTGGTTGAGGATTTGATTGCTCGCTTTAAACTTAAAGATTATCAGTTGATGATTTTAGCCTTTTTTTACGGTACTATCTACGATTCGTGGATTTCCGGGGTTAATTTTTTGCCGCCTTTGTTTTTGGGAGTTAACTGGGTTAATTTTTTTGTCGTTAATTTTTTCTGGTGGGGTTTATTGCAGGCGATTTTAACTTTTTATTTAGCTGGCCGAATTGCGCCCCGCAACTGGCAGGAGCCTTTATTGACAAAAAGAAGCTGGGTGATTTGTTTAGTTATTCAGTTTTTAATTATTGGTTTATTTCAAAAAAGCGGGGTAATTGTTTATGGTAGTTCTTTTGGAAAATTAATGATGCTTATTGTTTTGTTGGTTATTTTTTTTATTTTTAAAAAGCAAATTCGCAAAAACGAATTAGTAGTTGGGGAGTTTTTACCAAGTCGGTTTCTTGATTTTTTAGCTATTGCCACTTTTTTCTTTTTTTTATTTTGTGCCTTATCAGCCAAAAACCTGCAGCAAATTGGCACTTCAATAATTAGTCCCGTGAATTATAAGCTCGTTAGTCGCTGGACTTTTATTCTTGGTTTGTTGCTACTTTTTTATCGGCTTAAGACTAAAAAAGAAATTTCCATTTAAGGACGGGGTTTTTAAAACTTGGGTTATTCACTCTTGCTTAACTTTAGTTTATCTGGTATAGTTTTATTAAATGTTTTCGCAAGGAAAAATAGTTTTTATTCTTTCTTCGTCAGTCTTGTGTTAGGCGGAGCTTATTTGCTTTTTGGTAAAAAATCTTTAGATAAGTCCAATAATTCACCTACCGCTGTTTTTACACCCGCCGCCACTTCCCAAGCCAAACCCACTTTTTCCTTAAAAGAAGTGGCCAAACATAGTCAAAAAGGTGATTGCTGGCTCGTAATTGAGGATAAGGTTTATGATTTATCCAGTTTTACCAATCATCCGGGCGGTGATATCTATCTTCAGTACTGCGGTGGGGAGGCAACCAGTGCTTTTCAAACCAAGGCCGGTCGGGGTCAACCTCATTCAACTGAGGCTAAAAATAGGCTAAAAAACTTTTATCTAGGAGATTTAAATCGTGAAAATTAACAAAGGTCAGTGGTTTGCGCAAGCGCGGTGGCTGCACCGCTTTTTGGTTCTGGCAACCTCCTTGTTGGGATTAGTTATGTTAACAAGCGGTCTTTTTTTAAAATATCCCTTTTTGGTGCGGTTTTTTCCTTTTTTTGATTTGTCTTTCTGGCGTTTCTGGCATAACTTTCTTTCTCCTTTTTTTGGTGTTTGTCTTTTTTTGATGGCTTTAAGCGGTTTGGTGATGTATTTTTTAACATTTAAAAAATAAAAGTAGTTTTTCCTCTTAACTTTTCCCTTTTTTATGTTAAAATGAAAGATCATGAAGGCAAGGAATAATCAATTAGACTACCAACCGCGTTTGATTGAGCCAAAATGGCAGTCTGTTTGGCAAAAAAAAGCAGTTTATGACCCGGATCTTTACAAGGCCGAAAAACCCTTTTACAACTTAATGATGTTTCCTTATCCGTCAGCTGAAGGTATGCATATTGGCAATATGTACGCTTTTACCGGCGCTGATATTTACGGCCGGTTTAAAAGAATGCAAGGGTTTGCTGTTTTTGAGCCAATTGGTCTTGACGGGTTTGGGATTCACAGCGAAAACTATGCTTTAAAAATCGGTGAGCATCCCAAAAAAGTGGCGGCGCGTACCCAAAAGAATTTTTACCGCCAGCTTAAAGCCTCTGGCAACGGCTATGCTTGGCAGCACACTTTGGAAACTTATGACCCTTCTTATTACAAATGGACTCAATGGCTTTTTGTCAAAATGTTTAAAAAAGGTTTGGCTTATAAAGCGCCGGCGCCGGTTAATTTTTGCCCTTCCTGCAAAACAGTTTTGGCTGATGAGCAGGTGATTGATGGCCGGTGCGAACGCTGTTCAAGTCAGGTGGAGATTCGCCAGCTTAATCAATGGTTTTTTAAAATTACCGCCTATGCCCATCGTTTATTGGCTAATCTAAGCAAACTTAACTGGCCGGCTAAAGTTTTGCTTGGCCAGAAAAACTGGATCGGTGAGTCAGTTGGCGCGGAGGTGATTTTTAAAGTGGAAGGCCGGGATATTAGTTTACCGGTTTTTACCACCCGGTTAGATACCATTTACGGAGTAACGGCTTTAGTTTTAGCTCCTGATAAATTGGGTACTGATAAAAAAACACCGCTGGCTTTAGAGATTGCCACACTTGAACAGAGAAAAAAAGTGGAAACTTATCTTAAAAAAGAAGCGGTTAAAACTAACAAACCAGCCCAGGAAACAGCTGATAAAACCGGTGTTTTTACCGGCGCTTATGCTATCAATCCTTTTTCTGAGGAAAAAATTCCCATTTGGGTGGGTAATTATGTGGTTGGTTGGTACGGTACTGGTGTGATTATGGTGGTGCCGGCTCATGATCTGCGGGATTTTGAATTTGCCAAAAAGTACAAAATACCAGTTCGGCCGGTGGTTAAGGTGAAGAACTTAGCCAAAGCATTGGTGTTGAGTCAAAGCGTTAAACCTGATTTTTTAGATCAGCTGAAAAAACTAAAAATCAAAACCACTATTGCCAAAAACAGCCATTATTTAATTGAGCTTAAGCCGATTCAGATTGATGGTTTTGTCAAACTGGTAAAAAAACAGCTTAAGCATAATTTTTGGGTCGAAGTAGTTGGTGCGCGCACTATTTTTATTTTTGGCACAGGTGAGGTGATTGAGATTAAAAACCTGTCTGATGAGGAAAAAGTTTTTCAACGCTGTCAAATTATGAATCCCAAAGTTAAAGCCGCTTTTGATATTTGGGACATGTTAACTGAAGTGGAGTGGTATAAAGATGTTTTAACCACTACTGATTATGGAGTTCTGATTAATTCGGGCGAGTATTCTGGTTTAACTTCCCAGGAAGCGATAGCAAAAATGCTTGATTATTTAACTGACACCAATCAAGGTCGGCCAAAAGTGCAGTATAAACTGCGGGATTGGATTATTTCCCGTCAGCGCTACTGGGGTGTGCCTATTCCTATGATTTATTGTGAAAGTTGCGGTTGGCAGCCGGTGCCTGAGGAAAAACTGCCGGTTTTACTGCCTGAAGTGGAGGATTGGCGACCTAAAGGAACTGGTCAGTCGCCTTTGGCTTTGGTGGATGAATTTGTTTATACCAACTGCCCAATTTGCGGTGAGCCAGCCAAAAGAGAAACTGATGTTTGTGATACTTTTTTGGACAGCTCTTGGTATTATTTAAGATATCCCTCAACTGAGTTTACTAATGTGCCTTTTGACAAAAAAATCACCCAGAAATGGCTGCCAGTGAGTCAATATATTGGCGGAGCAGAACACACCGTTCTTCATCTTTTATATTCCCGTTTTATTACTATGGCGCTTCATGATATGGGTTATTTGGAGTTTGATGAGCCTTTTCCCAATTTTTTTGCCCATGGCCTAATTATTAAAGAAGGGGCCAAAATGAGCAAAAGCCGGGGCAATATCGTGGTGCCCGACGACTACATTAAAAAATACGGAGCAGACAGTTTAAGATGTTATCTGATGTTTTTAGGTCCGTTTGAAGCTGGCGGTGATTTTCGCGATACCGGCATGCAAGGCATGTTTCGCTTTTTAAAAAGAATCTGGCGTTTGGTGAATGATCCGGTTAAAGTTGGCGCTGTTACTTCACCTCAGCTTCAAGTTGCTTTGGCCAAAACCATTAAAAAAGTAACAGAAGATATCAGCCGATTTAAATACAATACTGCCTTGGCTGCTTTGATGGAGTTGGTTAATTTCTGGGAGGAAAAGGATCAGGTTTTTAGTCAAAAAGACACTATTGATTTTTTGAAAATTTTGGCGCCTTTTGCTCCGCATTTAACTGAAGAGCTTTACCAAAAAATGATGGGAGAAGATAAAGCTGAATTCAATTCAATTCACCAGCAAAAATGGCCAAGCTATAATGAGACTTTAATTATTGACAAGGAGGCAACCATTGTTGTTCAAGTTAATGGTAAATTAAGAACGCAAATAAAAGTGCCTCAAGAAAAAGTTAACGATCGTGAATATATTATTGAGTCAGCATTAGCTAATCAAGCGATTAAAAAATACATTGCTAGTCGTGAACAAATTAAAAAAATTTTTTATATTAATGGCCGGTTGGTTAATTTTGTTATCTGATTTTTTTCTTTTGACTTTTGTTTATTTCTTCATTTACTTTTCTTCTGATTTTTTTATAATTAACTCAACTTGTTTTATTAACCAAAACTAAGTTTGTTAAAAAATGAGAACCGGTATTGCCACCATGACTTTGGATTACGGTCGCTGTCCGCGCTGGCTTTTTGAGCGGATGACGCGTTTGGGTAGAGTTATTGCGTTGGCTATCATTGCCGAGTTTGGCAGTGCGGAATTTATCAGACGGCTTGCCGATCCGGTTTGGTTTCAGTCTTTGGGTACTTTGATGGCTTTTGACTGGAATGCTTCTGGTTTAACTATTACCACCTGTGCGGCTTTAAAAGAAGCCTTAAGAGGTTTGGAAAAAGAAGCTGATGTTTTTATTTGCGGCGGCAAGGGTAAAACCAGCCGTAAAACTCCGGATCAAATTGTTAATTGGTCGTGGCAGATTGGTTTTGACCAAAAAACCGCAGATGGTTTGGTTTATGCCAGCCGGGCCGCAGCCAAAGTTGATTCTGCCTTAATTCAAGACGGCTTTACTCTTTATCATCACACTTTTATTTTTAACCAAAAAGGTTACTGGGCAGTTGTTCAGCAGGGAATGAATACCACTTACGGTCGGGCAAGACGCTATCATTGGTTGGGTGAAAAAATCAAGAATTTTTTAGAAGAACCGCATACGGGTATTGCCAGTCAGGCGCGTTTAGCCCAAGTGCTTGATTTAACCGCCAAAAAAAGCCAAACCAACAAAGAAGTGGCTTTACATCTTATTAAAGAGGAAAAAAATCTTTACCGTAGTCTTCAAGTTTTGGCCGCCAAAGATAGACATTATCAGTTAAGAATTCTGGATTTGCCGGGAATTGAATTCAAACATCATCCGGTTGAACAGGAATTTTTAAATCCAAAGCTTAAGAAAACTATAGCCAAAGTGATGGTTGTTAAGCCTGAGAGTTTTGAAAGTTTGCTGATGACACCCGGAGTTGGCGGCCGCACAATTCGGGCTTTGTCTTTGGTGGCTGAGGTAATTTACGGAGCCAAACCTTCCTACGAGGATCCAGCCCGCTACAGCTTTTCTTTTGGCGGCAAAGACGGCACACCTTACCCGGTTGATCGGTCAACTTATGATCAAACTTTATCAGTTTTGGAACAAGCTGTTAAAAAAAGCCGTCTTTGGTATCGGGAGAAAGAAGCGGTTCTTGGCAAAATTGATAAGCTTTATCAGTTAGGTTTAAAAAATAAAATTGAGAAAATTTAAAAATTGCATGTTTGATGGTAAAAATGCTATAATATCCACCTTTAACAACTTAAAGCCTTTAAAAATAATCTATGGAAAATACACCAGAAAAGGCAATTGTTGGTTTTATTATTAATAAATTTTTGCTTAGTGTTGAAAATTCTCTTCCTTCTGTTCCTGGTTCAGCAGGTTGTGATGTCTTAAAGCAACAAGGACAGTTTCTTGCTTTTTTGTTCAGTGACCCAGAAATTTTAGGACCAAACCGCAGAGCTATATTAAATCGATTACATAGATATCGTTATTGGTGGTTAGAAAAAAGCAGAGCTTTATTAACAGCGCTAAGGAATGCATCTCAAGTTGAATTAGGTAGGGTAATACTCAGTGAAAATGGTAAAAACTGGTCAGGTTTAATTAGATCATGTCCACTTACTGTTTTAACTGCGCCTCCTTCAATGAGACCACAGGTTGTCTTAGAAACAAGAAAGCCGAATGATGTGAGTTTAATAGTTATTACTTATCGTGGAGGAACCGCTACTGAACAAAATCTTCGTTTAGGATTATATGAGGTTTCTCCTCGACAACCACCTGAATTTGGAGCAGAAATTAATTTCCGACGAGAAAGTGCTTATTTAGTGACAAAGTACTGTGGCGGTCAAGAAGCTCAGGGCTACGGTATAGAGTTAAATTGGAAAATTGATTTGCCTGTTTTTCAGGCATTAAAAAATTCATTTGCATTGTTAAATGCTCTCATCTCATAGCTAGATAAAGCTCTATTTAGTGTGTTTAATCCAACGCCTGATTCCAAACACTAATCTCATCAATTAATCCTTTAAAAAAGTTGGTTTTGGTAATTGCAGTACCTACATAAGTTTGAGTGTTGTTGTTAGGAGTAACAACACCTGTTGTTGTTTTGAACGCATTTAAGTTATTATCCCAGTACATTTTTAAATTAATTCCATCATAGGTTACCTTAATTAAATGCCAGGTATTAGGCGCCCAGGTTAAATTTTGACTATCAATCGTTCTGTCGCCATTGGCGGTTTTAAAAGCAAAACGGAAATTTCGATTGGTACCAAGATAAAACAGACGCATATTGTAAGCATTAAAAATATATCGCCATTCTGAAGAATTATGATCAAAATCTGGTTTAATCCAAACGGAAAAAGTAAATTGGGTAGCATTATTAAGATAAGGAAAATCATTAAGTTTAAGATAACTGTTAACTCCGTTAAACTGGTAAGCACCGCCAAATCTACCCTCACTGGTCCAGCTGGCATTGAAATTTTGGCAGGTTGAACAACCATGAAGATCCTCCTCAACGGAATTAGGCTGATTAAAAGACCACTGAGCCAATAAGGTAGCAGTTTGGGTTGGAGTAGGCGTGGGGGTTGGTGTTGGTGAAGAAGTTACCGATGGTAAAGGAGTTGGAGAAGGAGTTGAATAATTTGGTTGCCAGCCGGCAATTTGAGCCATTAGAACCCAAAAGGCTTTGGCTATTCGATTCATGCCTGTTGAGTAACTGCCTAAATGACCGCCGTTGATTTCGGTGGTGTAATGAGGACAGATTGCTGGAATGTTTAAGCCATCATCAGGATAATTTTCACAATTATTGGGATTGCTTGGCGAACAATAGGCAACTCCATCGCGATTATCATAACAAGGATTACCTTCTGGATCATGCGATTCAATATCAGCTACATCAAAAAGAATTTTATTATTTGTTCTGGCATAATGTCTCATTTGATTATTAAAGCTTTCAGCCTCAACTGAACCTATTGAGCGGGACAGACTAGAAGTCCAATAAATAAAGGTTTTATCAGGATATTGATTTTGAAAACGTTCTAAATCATAAATATCCAACTGATTTGGGTTATCGTAAAAATAACCACCGGGACTATTGGCAATCGTTGAGCCTTGGGCGACTTCAAGATAGCTGTTTTGATAAGAAATTACATCATAGTTATTAATAATTGGTCTGACAATTTCCATATAACAGTCAATTTTTTCTGCCCAAGTACCGCAAGCTCGATTAGGCATTTCCAGAAATTGGTAGTGCCAATTATTTCGATTATATTTGGCATTGGCTACCAGTTCAGAAGTGACTAAATCAGGTCTTTTGCAAAAATTTGGTGCTGCTCCCACCGAAGGATAAGCTAAACAATCAAGACCTTTGTTGATATTATCTCCCACTGATCGGTTGAGAAAAAGCATTCGCAGATTTCTGGCTCTTGTTAAGTATTCATCAGGAATTTGGTCAAAAAGCGCTACCGAATTATGATCAACAATAATTGGTTCATTTAAAGTTACGGCATATGGTCTGTTGACATTAATGGTTTTAATAGCCACAAAAGTAGTAATGCTTACAGCCAGAAGTAGAAGCGCAAAAATTTTACCCATAGGGGTATTTTATACGATATAAGAAACAGTGTCAATGATTTAGATTTAGTTTATTTTTGACTCGTTTGTTTATATAATTAAA
>FWPU01007746.1_pt1 | contig 19313 bp, 17 predicted proteins | sample 2228361 | NCBI WGS metagenome assembly FWPU01 (sample SAMEA103939777, study PRJEB20133) | metagenome
CCTATTTTATTACTGACTATGCAAGGATGGAAGCAGTTTTAGAAAATCTTTATATTTTAATATCACTGTTATCAATATTGCTCTTGGTATGGTATTTGTGCCTCAAAATATATTATTGTAATCCTGTTAATTTTGATAAAATATTAAAACTAAATAATATTCTTACTACCTATTACAGCTATAAAAATAAGAATAATCCTTTTTTGAGTAGGTTAGAAATAGAAATTGAAAATAAACTAAATAATGTAGGTATTATTACCTTACCAAACTTTGAAGTTTTTTCCATAAGCACCACACTATCAATATTTTTGTTGATGATATTTATCTCTGATGATACAAAAAAAGAATATCAGAGAAATTTAAGTAACTATGCAAGGATTCAAAAGAAAACTATGACATATACGCAACAAAAACCAGTTAGCATACTTAAAAAAAAACCTAATTACCATTTCCCTAAAAGTTTAAAGTCAACGATAAAATTACCACAAAGTAAAAGTAATAAAGTTAGTGAGAAAAAAAATTTGAAACTTTTTATAAAAAATAATATTTCAAAAATAGAAAAAAAGATTATAAGGTCGTTTCTAATTGAAAATTATAAGACGCAATAATTTCTAGACAATCTCTTCAATAAGTAAGCTTATTTTTAAATACTCCTAACATATAAACATTGCATCGCCATAAGATAGAAATTTATATTTATTATCCAGCGCATGCTTATATATTTTTTTCGTCTTGTCTATACCCGCAAAAGCACATACAAGCTCAAGCGTAGGACTCCTGCTCATGTGAAAGTTTGTAATTAAACAATCAGTTATCTTAAATTCAAAAGGGGGCTTTATATAAAGTTCAGATATACCAGATAATTTACCACTAAATGCAACGGTCTCTAAGGCTTTACATACTGTTGTGCCAACCGCAATAACCTTCTTACCCTCTTTTTTCCTTTTCAATATCATTGTAAAATCACTTTCCTTGATTTCGTAATATTCACCCAAAATAGTAGAAGGAATTCTTGCCCGCTCAAAAATTGTGCTAAAATGAATATCAAGCCGTAAAAAGAAAATTTCAATGTTTCTTTCTCGGACTTTACTAACAATATTATCTGTAAAATGTAAAGATGCAGTTGGAGCTGCTATTGAGCTCCCCTTTTTTGCAAAAATTGTCTGATACCACTTGTAATCACCTTCTTCTGCCCTTCTTTTTAGATATGGAGGTATCGGCATCGTCCCATATTTTTCTATGAGTTTATTTACATTTTCTTCTAAAATCAATTTATACCCAAATTCAGCTCTCCCTACAATATATCCTATTTCTTCATCTCCCTTATACACACTTATAGGAAAAGAGCTACGAGATAGTTTCGTTAATATCTCAACCTCCCTTTCATTTATTATGTTATATATAATAAAATCACTTATCTTCCTCTTTGTTGATTGCTCCAAATTAGTTAGCACATTCCCATAGGAAATATCTGAAGATAAATCTTTCCGGCGAATTTTATCTTTTGTTTTTTCCTGTAGGTCTTTAATATCGGCTATCTCATACTCTATTCTTACAGGCTGAACTTTTGTTTCATTGAAAACTACAATAAAGTTACTATCTAAATAGAATGGCAAATTAAAAAACTTCTCATCAATAATTTTGTCACTATCTCTATAATAGATTAAAAGATTACATGAATCAGGTGGATTTGCAGGATATTTTGCTATCCTTTCAGCTGGTAAGTAATAATCAAACAATCTTTCAACTAATTACTGACAATCCTGTGTATGGTTGTAAAATCGCAGGAAGAATAATTTTACCATCTTTCGTCTGGTAGTTTTCAATCAATGTTATAAAAGTTCTTGGAATTGCTACTCCAGAACCGTTTATGGTGTAAACATACTTTACTTTTCCATTTTTGTCCCTAAATCGGATGTTTATTCTTCTAGCCTGAAAATCCAAAAATAAACTACAAGAGGAAACTTCCAAAAAACTATCCGTTCCCGGAGAATATGCTTCTATATCATATGTCTTGGCCGAAGCAAAACTCATATCACCTTTGCAAAGTTTTACTATTCTATAAGGTAAATTTAATTTCCTAAGTATATCCTCTGCATCTTGCCTTAAACTCAACAACTCTCTTTCTCCCTCCTCTGGGTGAACAAACTTTACTAATTCTATCTTATCAAACTGATGAACTCTTGTTATCCCCAATGTTTTTTTACCTGCTGCACCCGCTTCTCTTCTAAAACACTGACTAAATGCAACTAACTTTATAGGTAAATCTTCCCACGATAATATTTCATTTTTAAATATATTGGTTACAGGAACCTCAGCCGTTGGTATCAACCATAAATTATCTTTTTCAATGTAATACATATCATCTTTTAATTTAGGTAACTGCCCAGTTCCATACATAATTTCATCTTTAACTAAGCTTGGTGGATATACAAATTTATAATTATGTTCCTTTTGATGAACATCCAGCATAAAATTTAATAAACCAAAAACTAATTTTGCTCCGTTGCCAGTATATAGTGGAAAATCACTACCTGAAAGCTTTGCCCCTCTTTCAAAATCTATCAAATTTAATCTCTTAGATAATTCATAATGGTTTAAAACCATAAAATCAAACTTTTTCACCTCGCCCCAGCTGTATTCCACTATATTACTACTTGCATCCTCACCATCAGGAACATCTGAACAAAATATATTAGGTATCCAAACTAATATCCCCTCCAGCTCTTCTGTTATTTGCTTGTTCTCACCTTCTAATTTACCTATCTTTTCAGATATTGTTCTTAATTCATTCCTGAGTTCACTAAAATCCCTACCTTCTCGTTTGAACGTTGCAACTTCTTCCGATTTTTTGTTTAAATAATGCCTTAATTCATCTATCTGTTTTTGTAAAAAAACTCTCTTCCTATCTAATGCCAGCAGTCTTTCTATATCTACATCAGATTTCTTCCATCTTATTACACTTTTCACAATATCAGGACTTTTTCTTATAAACTCAAATGATAACATATTTACAGATTATAATATTAAATTTTCGTAGTATTGTATAAAATATCCCAGACTAATATTGGTTTCCAATTCTTTACCTTCAAACTCAAAAAGTAAAAATAACAGATTGATGAAAAAAAAAGATGGCAACATCTTATGCTATTTTTAAATTGTAAGAAACTTACTCCAACAAAAATTAACCGCTTAAAAATCAGAGTTTAGGCTTTTATTAATATGTAACTTTGAAACTTGTTATATAAAATTTATTAAGTTATGTTAAATAAAAATGCAAATTTTTTAACTACTAACTACTAAAAACCGAAAAAACCATTACGATAATATAAATGGTATGAAAAAGAAAAAAGAAATGGATTTATATGAATATAAGGAGGTAAAACAATGGGGCTAAGAGTCAATAATAATATTACGGCACTACGTGCATTGCTTAATTTAAATAGAACAGATAGAGAACAAGCCAGTGCCTTAGAAAAATTATCAACAGGTCTGAGAATACTCAGAGCTTCTGATGACCCTTCAGGATTGGTCATTAGCGAAAACTTAAGAGCACAGGTGGTTGCATTGAAAAGAGCAGCTCAAAATACTCAAAATGGTGCAAACTTGTTGTCAATTGCAGACAGTGCATTAGGGGAAATATCTGATATACTAAGGGGTATCAAAGATTCAGTAATTTTTGCTTTAAACTCAGGTGGTATTACACCTGAACAATTACAAGCCCAGCAAGATACTGTAGATAATTCAATAAACGCTATAGATAGAATTTCAAAAACGACAAGATTTGCAGATAGAGAACTGCTTAACGGTTCCAGTGGTTTTATTATTTCCAATCAGAGCCAACAGATAAATGACTTATTAGCAAAACAAGCAGTATTTTCTGCTGGTCAGACGGACTTATCTATGAATTTCCGACCCGTTTCATCTGCAAGAAGAGCTGAATTTAGAGCATCCGGATTTACCGCGCCAGGTGCAGGCACAGCAGTTGATATCACGGTTACAGGTCCCAAAGGAAGTGCACCTATAAGAATAACAGGTGGTAATGCAGCAGGACCCGCTGCAGATACAATGCAAACATTTTTAGATAAAATTCAAAGAGCAAATTCATATTTACCAGCAGCTATGAGAGGACACAGTTCTGGTTTTTCTAATTCTCTGGATGTAGGCGACAGTGTTGATTTAGGTATTAATATTACAGGTCCATCCGGCACGGCTAATATAACTGTAACAGTAACAGATACCACCACCGCATCATCGTTCTTTACTGCCTTAGCAACCGAAATAAATAACACAACCACCACGACGGGAGTAAAGGCAGCAACAGGAACTGTAAACGGCCTTGATGTTATTGATATTTATACAACCGCAACGGGGAGTGATAAAAGTGCTACATTAACCCTATCTTCTGTGACGGTTACAGCCGGTGATATCACAGGCGATGCATTTGATGTAAATTTTGCTGATTTTGTGAGATATGGACCTGAAATTGACACATCAGGTGCTTATGTAAATACTACGGTAACATTCCTGTCCGCTGGAGATACAATTAGCGCGAATGGTTTTAATCCTGCAACAGGTATAAATGGATTTGTTAGTAGTGGCAATAATATTATAGCAACCGAAGATGTAGGTGCAGATATTGGAATATATTTTCAAGGTGCACAAGGTGCAGCAGCAGGTAGCGTTAATTTGACCCCTGTAAACGCTGATGGAACTTTAGGAACTCCTGATACCTTTAATTTTAGGGCGGCCACGGCTGATACAGCAGGAATTAGCGGGTCAAATGGACAAGGCAATCCCTTGCGTGCTGCTATAAATATTACTCAATCAACAGCACTTGCGAGTGATGTTACAATAAATGTTACCGGCCCGCGTGGTTCCGCCGAAGTAGTCTTACCCGCAGGTTCTACTAATGCCGAAATCGCTGAGGCTATAAATAGATTTGCAACAACTACAGGTGCATTTGCTATAAAAACAGGAATTAACACGACAAATGGTTCAGAGGTATTTAAACTACTCAGTGAAGATTTCGGTAGTAAACAAAATGTTCAAGTAAAAGTTGTTGTAGGAACATTTACCTTAGACGGTGTTTCTAAAACCGTTGGTGAAAGTGCTACTGCAAACGGAACTGATGCGCAATTAAAATTAGCAGCATTAACATTTACTGCGGCAGGAAGAAATTTCACCATTGCTACACCATTCTTCACAGGCACATTTTCTATTAGCCCGGATGTAGCAATATCCCACTCAGACCTCCCTTCTAATTTTGATGCAGGGTTGGTTGATACTAATGCTAATATCTCCATATCAGGGTCATTTACCTTACCAAGTAGAGCAATGCTACCAATAGCAGCTAACCCTATTCCAGGAGGAAGCGTTACACCGCTGAACCTCACTATAAAAAATAGCGGTCTTACCTTCCAGATTGGAACAAAGGCTCTATCAACAGATAGTATAACCATTAGTATTCCAGATGTTGGTGCCGGTCAACTCGGTTCAGAAGCTATTCAGGACCCATTAACATTTGTTGTTAATGGAATATCTTCAACAAAAATGATAACCGATGTAAATAGCACCAACACAGATACTATATTAGATGTTGCCTTAAAGGGTGGGTTACTTACAACACTTCAAAGTGGAAAATCAAATGATTTAGATTCTAATCCTCAAAATGCTTCAATAATTGTGGATCAGGCAATAAATAGTGTAAACAGGACAAGAGGTTTCTTAGGTGCTATAATATCGCAAAACTTAGAGACCGCAAAGGACAGTTTAGATGTAAGTATTCAAAATGTGGCAGCGACAGAAAGCGCTATAAGGGACTTAAATTTTGCAGAAGAAACGGCCAACTTTACAAGGACACAAATACTATTCCAGTCGGGTATAGCAGTATTAGCAAGTGCTAACCTGATACCTCAAAGTGTTCTTGCGCTATTAAGGTAGAGTAGTAACCTTATATAATGCTGGATTTAAATGGCAGTAAATGGTATAAGTGGGGGGAGAACGGGGTTTAGTCCCCCCACTTCTCTTACAAATGTTGGAACGCTAAACCCTGTTGTCCTGAGAGCACAACAAAGAACAGTCAAAGAACAACTTCCTTTTCCAACTTTTAAATCACCTGAAATAAACATTGACTTACAAAAATTCACTCAAGAGCTTAAAAATAAATTCAAGGAATTAGAAAATATACCCAGTTTCCCGAGAAACACACTTGTAAAATTAGATGTTGGATATGAATTCGGTATTTTCATACTGCCAGAACAGATATTCAGTAGACTCGTTGATTTTAATAACCAAACCTTGAAAATTTCTCCACCGGAATTTCTTCTTCAACATAGAGTGTTACTGACCCGTATGATAGGCGAACCAGCATTTGAAAGAGTTATCTCCGGCATATTTGTTAATATTAGTGCCTAAAAAAAACAATATTTGGTTTAAGTAAAAAAACACAAAAAGTGCTGATATGTAAGTAGTTAACTTTAGAAAAAACGAGGATTTTTACTTTGTTAAAACCAAATGTTTACAAAATATATTTACTTAAAATAATAATATACTCATAGAGTAAAAAAACTGTTAAAAAAAGAATTTTTTAGACAAAGAGTTAAAAAAGTAAATAATTATAATTCTAATGCGTGATGTCTAACATCCAGACCAGAAGCAATATACAAGGTTTCTTCTGCTATATTTGTTAAATGGTCTGCAATTCTCTCTAAATTTTTTGCAATAAGTATTATGGTTACCGCATCCTCGGTTATGACAGGATTTTTGCTTACTTCTTTCATCATATCCTGCAAAACCTTAAGTTTTAAATTATCTATTTGAGTGTCCGTTTTTAATACCTTTTTTGCAACCTCCATATCCTCTTGGAGAAACGAAATTCTTGCAAAGTTAAACATTTCAATAACCTTATCATACATCTGCCATATAATACTTTTAATGTAATCATCAAGTAACTTTTTCAAAAATAATGCGTTTTTTGCGATATTTATAGAAAGGTCACCTACTCTTTCAAGCTCATCTGATATTTTTATACACATTATAACGAATCGTAGTATTTTAGCATGGGGTGAAAACAACCCTAAGAATGTATAGGACAGTTGGTCAGTATAGATTTGAGACTTATTAATATTTTCTTCTACTATATTTATTTTATCCACTTTTTCCTGGGATGCATCTTCTATTATACTCCTGGATAAAGTAATCATTGAATAAGCCTGATCAAACATCTCAGCAACCTTTAGTTTTATATTTTCAAACTCCCTCTCAATATTTTCTAACATTATTTTTTTCTCCTAAATTAACCCATCCCTCCAGTAACAAACTTTTCTGTCAATTCATTTTTAGGGTTAGTAAATATTATTTTCGTTTCACCACTTTCTATCACTTTACCTAAATACATAAATACACAATAAGAAGAAATTCTTGCTGCTTGTTGCAAATTATGAGTAACAATAATAATAGTCAGGTTTTTTGATAATGATAACAATGTTTCTTCTACTTTTAAAGCGCCAATTGGGTCAATAGCAGAGCATGGTTCATCAAGTAATAACAAAATGGGTTTCATAGCTAATGCCCTTGCAATACAAAGTCGTTGTTGTTGTCCACCAGAAAGTTGAACCGCACTTCTTTTCAAAATATCTTTCACTTCATCCCATAGATTTGCATTTTTTAAACATTCTTCTATCCATCCACCAATTTCTTTTTTGTTTACTATCTTATTAAGTTTTACACCTATAGCAACATTTTCATATATGGAAAGATGTGGGAAAACAACAGGTCTTTGAAATACCATCCCCACTCTTCGCCTTATTAACACCGGATCAACACCATTGTCAAAAATATTTTTACCTTCTAAATATACTTTTCCAGAAATTTTAGCATAAGGTATTAACTCCAATGTTCTATTTACTATTTTTATTAAAGTAGATTTTCCACATCCTGATGGACCCATAATTGCTGTTATAGTATTTGAATTAAAAGATAAGTTTATGTCATAAAGAGCACGGTTATCTCCATACCACGCATTTAAATTTTCTATAACAAGTATATTATTCATAATGTTTATACAAAATAATTAGTTTAATTTTATAATTAAAATATAAATTGCTTATCATCATTTAACAACTACTTTCGTAATAAAAGTAACAACTTTTCATTTCTTTGACTACATTTAAACTTTTTATCTGGAGCAACAATATACATAAAAAATCGGTTTTGAAACTAAATAGTTTTTGTAAATAATGATATGCAAGCAAATTAAAAGTTCTATTTTGCACCATATTTTTACATTTTTATATCGCCTGTAGTTTTTGTAAAATATAAAACAACTTTTTTTCTTGTCAAAAAGATTTACACTTTTTAAAAATTTTTATGATAAAGACATTATACTACTAATGTGTATCAAATTTTCTAACGAAAAAATTTGAAGACAAATTCAAGATTAAGACAATAACAATCATCACGAATGCAGCGGACCAAGCAAGCGAGCGCCACTGCTCAAATGGAGAAATAGCGTAGGCAAATATTAACAAAGGTAAAGCTGAAATTGGCTTTGTAAATCCTTCAAAAACCGCATCATTTCCTAAAGCTGTAAATAACAAAGGAGCTGTTTCCCCTACAATCCGTGATAAGCCACTTAACATACCAAAAATTATCATCCATTTTGAAAACCGCAAGAGTAAAAAAATAGTAGTTTTGAATTTTGAAAGCCCTAATGCTAACCCTTGTTCCATATATGAAACATTCATTTTAGTTAAAACATCTTGAGTGTATACGACTACATATGGAAGGTAGATAATGCCCAGAGCAAAAACTGCTGAATAGACATTGAATGTTTTAAATGGCAGGACCAATAGAATATATGCAATCATACCCACAACTATAGAAGGCACACAATTCAGTGTATTTATAAAAATATTTGTTAGTTTTGATATTTTGGCATGCTTATAAATAGATAAAAGTATCCCTAAAATTATTCCAATAGGGGTAAAAGCTACAATAGCGCCAAAACAAATTATGCCACTACCTACTAAAGCATTAGCAAATCCACCTCCTGCTTCCCCTATTGCCTTCGGAACCGAAAATAACATCTCTACCTTGAAATTCTTTATACCTTTATAAAATATAGTTGATATACAAATTAATAATAATGACATTATTATAAAAAATGAAATAAATGCAATGCCAATAAATATGTAATTTATCAATTTTCTAATAATCATTATACTTTAACTTTTAACCCATTTAGTTTCTCGAGTAAATAAAAAATAAAACGAGAATATTAAAGAAGAAACTATTAATAATAAAAATCCGAGAAAATTAAGAGCAGACAAGTGCAGAGGATTAACAGCTTCCGTATACTCGTTTGCTATAGTGCTTGCTATTGTGTTTGATGGTCGCAATATAGACAAATTAAACTCAAAAGCATTACCAATAAGCATTGTAACCGCCATTGTTTCACCAAACGCTCTGCCAAAAGCTAAAAAAACAGCAGCAACTATTGAAGTTTTAGATAGCGGTAAAAGAAGTTTCAAAATAAATTCCGTTTTAGTTGCACCTAAAGCATATAACTGTTCTTTATACATAAAAGGCAATAATTTAAAAGCGTTAACTAAAAATCCTATTAAAATAGGAATTATCATAATCGAAACTACTAAAGAGGCGTTGAGAATACCAACACCTAAATAAGGCCCTTTAAAAAATGGTAAAAATCCTAAATATTCACTTAAAAAAGGCCCAATAGACTTTCCTATAAACGGACTTAAAAAATATATACCCCATAAACCATATATGACGCTTGGAATTGTAGCTAATATGTTTATGATCCCAATCAACATTTTACTAATTCTCTGATTCAAAAATTCCGATATAAAAATTGCACACAATAACGAAAGTGGAAATGAGATTAAAAGAGACAATATTGGAATATAAAAGTTCCCCCATAAAATTGGCAATGCTCCATATTCATCAAAAACAGGGTCCCAAACCTTCCCCCATAAAAATTTTATTCCCTCATGTTTTAATACAGGTATACTTTCTTTAAAAAGTACTAATATAAAAAAAAGTAAAAATAAACAAAACAAAGTCCCAATAATATAAACAACATATTTAAATATTACATCACTTGTATGAACATCTTTATAAAATATATTACGCTTTACAAGAGCTGTATCTGCTTTACTATAAATATCAGAAGGTTGCATATATTTTATTATAATAAGCCACCTGCATACTTACCCTACCATAATACTCTTTCGCTCAATTCTACAATAATTTTTTCTCCTACTCTTGTCAGGTCACAACACTGCCACCCTTTTTATACCATGACAAAATGTTGATTTACCCACGCAATCACTTTCGTAAACAAATGTTATTTTCCAATAATAAACCCTCTCCTATACTAACAAATAAATGATATAGTTCTTCTCCTATTCTACTTCTTCAATTCGTTCCCATTACATGTAATAGAATCTAATATTTCCTCGTTTAGCTTTACTATTTTTTCTGGTAATCTTGCGTATTCTGTTTTCTCAGCCAAATCCTGACCTTCTTTTGATATTGCCCATTTCAAAAATTTAACTAACTCACTAACAACTTTACAATCGTCTACCTTGTAATCTTGCCAAACCAAAATATAAGAAAAACCAGTTATAGGATATCCATTTTTCTCTGAGGTATTAACTAAGTCATAAAACAATCGTTTTTTATCTAAATCTTCTAATACAAAGACTGATTGGGTAAGTGTGGATAAAGACGCCTTAACAAATGTTCCACTTTGGTTTTTAAGCAAAGCATATGGAATTTTCTCTAATTTTGCATATGTGAGTTCAATATATCCTATTGAATAAGGGATGTTTTTTACAGAACCTGCAACACCCTCATTACCTTTTGCACCTATCCCTGTAGGCCAATTCAATGAGGTTCCAAAACCCACTTTTTCTTTCCATTCGCTACTCACTTCAGAAAGATATCTTGAAAAAAGATAAGTTGTTCCACTACCATCAGAACGACGAACAACAACAATTTCTTTATCAGGCAAGGATAAATCAGGATTAAGCTCCGTAATTCCCTCATCATTCCATTTTTTAATTTCACCTAAGTATATTTTAACAAGAACATCCGGAGTTATCCGTAATTCTTTTTCTTTTATTTCTGGAATATTATATGCAATCACAACTCCTCCTATCGTAATTGGAATATGTAATGCATCAGGATTTTGTTCTAATTGTTCTTTAGGAATAGGAGATTCTGAGGCTCCAAAATCAATCGTTTTATTTATAAATTGCCTTATCCCACCACCACTTCCTATTGACTGATAATTGATACTTATATCAGACTTATCCTTCATATACACCTTGCTTAAGTTACTAATCAAAGGAAATACAAAAGTAGCACCTGCTCCTGTGATACTTACCTTTTGTGAAAATAAAAATGTTGTAAGCAAGCTAAATACCACAAAAAACCTTACCATTTTATTCACTCCTTAAATTTTTATATATATCTTTTAACTCTTCTTTTCTTCCCACTTTATTTATAAATTTAACCCCCCACATATTACAAAATACCTTTATTATAACTTATAATCTATTAAACAAACCCGCTGTTAAAAAAATTAAGCGTCCTAATCAAATTTCTATATTTATCTTTTAACTCTTCTTTTCTTCCCACTTTATTTATAAATTTAACCCCCCACTTATTACAAAATACCTTTATTATAACTTATCAATCTATTAAACAAACCCGATGTCAAAAAAATCAAGCGTCCTGACATTGTTATAAAATTTTCACAAATCAACCTAACACTAAATATTGCTTTAAAAAACCTTTTCATTTCATTCCATACCTACATCTTTATATATATTTATCTTTTAACTCTTCTTTTCTTTCCACTTCATTTATAAATTTAACCCCCCACATATCACAAAATACCTTTATTATAACTTATCAATCTATTAAACAAACCCGATGTCAAAAAAATCAAGCGTCCTGACATTGTTATAAAATTTTCACAAATCAACCTAACACTAAATATTGCTTTAAAAAATATAATGCGAAAAACAAGATATATATACTAATACTTCATTTATTTTACAATCAAATCATTTATGTTTATATTAACTCATAACAATCATACTAAAACTTATATATTTGCTTACCAATATTTTAGATCAAAAAAGTCAACAATTGAAATTTATTACTATAATTAGTATAATAATTTAAATAGTGTAGATCTTCTATGTTAAATTTTAAGCAAATTTTGTTAGCAACAAAAAACAAGGGGAAGATTAAAGAGTTTCGATTTATTCTTGGTAAGACTTTTGATTTAATAACACTATTAGATTTAGATGACAAAGAAACGGTGATAGAAGATGGTAAAAGTTTTTACGAAAATGCGCTAAAAAAGGCAATGTTATACAATAAAAAATACAATATGACGGTTTTAGCAGAGGACTCCGGATTGGAAGTTAAAATCCTGGGAAATAAACCTGGGATATATTCCCACAGATTTGCAGGTGAAAAAGCAACGGATAAAGAAAATAATGAGAAGCTATTAAGTATGTTAAGGAATGTAAAGGCTATTAGTCAGCGTAAGGCACAATACAAAGCTGTATGTGTTTTGATACATAATGGGAAAATATTCAAAGGCGAAGGGATTTGTAAAGGTTTTATTGATTTTAAACAGAAGGGTAAAAATGGTTTTGGATATGACCCACTATTTTATTACCCTAAGTATAAAGCAACTTTCGGACAGGTCTCACTTCATAAAAAGTCTCTTGTCAGCCACCGCGCAAAAGCAATAAAAAACCTCCTTTCAACATTAAAAAAAGAGGGTTTATTAACTCGTAATTATTTCTATATTAGCCCTAGGAACTGTTAATACTTTCCCATCTTCTAATTTAACAGATACTATTCGTGTTATGCTTTCCGTAGCTACTTTTTGTGGTTCTGGTGGTAGTTCAACCACTTTACCTATAAGTCCAAAATAAGGATAGCGGATAATACGAACTGTATCACCTACCTTTAATCCTTGTATTTCTTTACTGTATGCCTTCCCCACGACTTCTGAATATATTATAATTTCTGGTCGCTGAACACCAGCTCTTATCTGAGTTGCACCGCTTACACTAACAAGTTTCCCTTTATTGATTCTTAAAAGTTCAAACGCCCTATTATTTATAGGAATTCGACCAAACCCTTCTGTAACTATCAATGCAAAAGAGGTATCTTCATTACCTGTGATTGCAACACCTATTTCATACCCTAAAATTTCCTTAAGAGCTAAATCGTCTATTCCACCAACTACAATTCCTTTAACTCCTCTTGAAACCAGGATTTTTAATGTGTTTATATCTATGTAAGCACCACACACCACAATTTTGCCCTCTAAATTTTCCTTAGAAGGTATATCTTCTAAAACCTCATCCGGTCTATCTACAAGCACTTGTAAGGTTCCCCAACATTCTTTTCCTATTCCAAAAATACCCTGGATATAAGTTACATAAGCTTCTATCGTTGCCCCAAAATGCTCCACTATTTCTGTTACCTTCCCTTTAAGATAAGCATATACATTTACAGGAATAGGTGGTTCTTGAATTATTATCTGCCCTGTTATAAAAGAAATACTATGAATAATACCTTTTACCGGAGAGCGTAAAATGGTCCTGAATAGTTTTATAAATGACCTCGTCTGGGCAATAACCTCATCCTTTTCTACACCATCACCTTCTTTTTTTAGTAAATATTGATTAAGCTCGGAAGGTAAGACACCTAATAAATTAGCAGCATTGACAGTATGTGGTATACCAGGCTGCAAAAATCTTGCCACAACTGTAGAAGGTTCAACATAATCACCTACTCTTACAAGCACATCCCCTTTTATTGGCAAAACCCTTTTTTTGACAATATGAACACTTTCGCTTACAAGTAACCCTGGAACAAACGCTGTCCCCATATTATCAAAGCGTAAATTTTAAATTGTAAATTATAAAATGACTACATCCCGTAAACAATAATTTTTTGTAGTCACCTCTAAAATCCTTTGCATAACAAGGAAGCCCATAACTCATACACTTTTCTTCCTATATCCGTTTCTGAACAAAATAAACTTTAACCCGTATTCTTATATGATACCCTTGCTTTTCGCTTTATTATTCATTAGAATGACATTTTATTATGTTATATTACTCAAATTTTTAAATATTAGTTCCATCCCTAATTACACCTACCTATCCTCTCACTTTAACTATACCAACCGCGACCCTCAAATAAGTTTGTCTCACCCTCGCGTATTTTGCACCTTAACACATAACACCGCAATTGCTTGCTCAATTTTCACAAAGTCAAGAATTATAAAATTTTATTTTCCAGGTTTATAATAACCTTACATAAGAGTAAATCAGAGTAGGATAATTTATGTTAAAAGAAAAGAAATATCCAAAATCACCAATCATATTAGCAGCTTTAATTATCCTGATCATTGAATGTGCGATACAGCCTGACGCTAAACGGCGATTAAACTTTCTTTTAAATTCTAGTTTTGAAAAGACAATTTTAGATAAAGATAATACCTTAGACCCAGCAAAATGGAAAGTAACCGAAGGTAAAACAGAAGTAATTAAAAGAAATGGTACTCGTTATGGCACAGATAGAGTAATTGAAGAACGACCTGAATTAATTCAGGTTGTTAGTGAAGAAAATAATATAAAACCAGTCGATGGACAAAAAATGGTTAAGGTTGATGCCAGGCTTTACCTTAAAACTAATTTCCGTCAATACTATTCAGAGCCAATAAAAAAAGGAAAATTAGTTCAGGAAATTTACCTCTATCCCAAAAGTAAAGAGTATCTTCAACAAATTGAAATCAGGGGCAAAAAAGATAAAGGCATTGGCGGTAAAAGAGCTGAAAAAGGTGTCAGAGGAAATCAATTATTTGCTTTAAAGTATTCTCATGAAAAAATGCTTTTAGTTGTAACGACAGGCAAAGAGTGGCAACGCAAAAGGCATATTATTTGGAAAGAATTTAAACCCTTACCTCCTCGTCAGTGGTCTTTAATAAAAATAATTCTGGAAAATGCAAAGCCTACAAAAGATAAATACCAAAGAACAATTTCTCAGAAAAAACTCTCGCTTTATCTTAACGGCAAATTGCTTTACCAAAGTGGAAGAAAAGATGAACCTTATGTTCAATATTTTCAAAGCGCAGACTTTATAGTTATCGGCGATGATTATGTTTTGCCAGAACATAAAAGTGCCAAGAAAAACAAAATGACCCCAACCTCAGGCGACAGCTTCGGAATTGTTTATTACGACAGTGCTTCAGCATGGAAGGAGTAATACAAAACATAAAGTCATCACTTAAGAAAAAAAGCATAAGAAGATAACTCGAATTTATCAAATTCCAAAATAAGTTAAGATTTTAAGAACATCAACATTTTTTGAAAATATTAAGAATTCCTAAAACTTTGAACTAACATTTTTTGTAAATAAAATTGACAGTATAAATATAATATATGACAAAAGATAAGAAATACCCAAAACTAATTTATAACTGTTTAAGGATTAAAAATTTTATATTTTGTGAAATAAAGGAGAGATAAACTAATGACAACCTTTGAAATCGGTTCTACTACAGCTAAAGGTGGTTTTGCTAATGAGAAGGATATTTGTAGGAAGTTTAATAATTGGAGAAAAGATATTGAAACACAAACATGGCTTAAAATTATGGGATATGACATTAAATCTATAGATTCAGTTGAGGCGATTCCAATACCAACTCGTATGAAAAAAGAAGAAGTGGGAAGGTTAGGAATAAAAGAAAGTTTTGAGGATTTGATGAAGTTTAAAAAGGCAGATGCACAAATAAGAATAATTATTACAGTTGGCAAAATCATAAAAATAGAAAATCTATCATTAAAAAAGGCAAACTCAGATGCAAACTATAATTAAGTGGATAAGAGATGGGTGGATTCATATAAATAAATGTGGAAATTTAATGATGATATTGCACTTGGTCTGAAATTGTTTACGGGTGAAATTAAGCCATATGTTCATCCTGAGATTATAGGAAATAAAACTTTAAGAGACAAAAGAAGAATATTCCTTGATGAATTACCAGAAAATTTGAAAGATAGGATAATAACCTTCTTTAAAGAAAATAAAATTCTTGTGGTATCAGATATTTTAAAAGGCAGAGGAGGCTTATCTGCTAATTGGAGTAAAAATGTCCAGTTATTTAACTGAAATATTTAAGGATGAAAAACTTGTAGAGAAAATCAAAAGACGTCTGCCATATTTGTTCCAACTTGCAGAATTGGAAAGTTCAAGAGCAGGTAAAACCGGTATGGAAGTAGGTTCTATTCGAGAGAGGATAATAGTTGCTTTGCTCATCTATAAGTTTGGCGTGGCAAATGTAGAAACTGGAATCCCAATTACGGAGCCAGAAGTAGATGCAAAATTGTTTGGAAAGCCAGTATCTATAAAAACAATCACAGGCAGAAGTTTGGGTGGTGTGAAACTTATATGGACAGTAGATGCTCAAAAAGCAAAAGAGTTTCATGAGAGTTATTATCCCCATTGTGATATTTTGCTTGTTCAAATCAACTGGAATGATACTGGAGGATTTTATTATATCCCACTACAAGCACAGAAACAACTCTTCGATAAAATAGGAAGACTGAATTACATCAAATTACCTAAACCCAGAACAAATCCCAGAGGCGTCGAAATTACTAAGGAGGCATTATCAAGTTTGGTGGAAAATAAGGAAACGAGAAGAATTATGATAAATTGGCGAAGAGTAAAGATTGAATTTAATCAATATAAAAGATGGGTTGATCTCTGGAGGGAGGACTAAATGGACTACCGAAAGAAAAATAGAACAAAAACAAGTGCATTTGGCTCTCCTGGAAGAATCAATCATGATTCTACTCCCTTTTATACGAGCAGATTGTATGAAGGGTTACCAAAAGAAGAATTTGTAAAATATATAGAAAACCCAATTCTACCTCAGTATCTGGATAAGATTTTTTGTAAATCAAGCGAAAAGATGGAAGAGTTACCAAACAATAGTGTTCATCTGATGGTTACATCTCCACCTTACAATGTGGGGAAGGAATATGATGAAAATCTTACCCTCAACGAATACAGGGCATTTTTGAAAAGGGTGTGGAGCGAGGTTAAAAGAGTTCTTGTGTCTGGTGGTAGAGCTTGTATAAATATCGCCAATTTGGGAAGAAAACCCTACATCCCTCTTCATGCTTTTATTATCGAAGATATGCTTGATTTAGGATTTTTGATGCGTGGTGAAATAATATGGAATAAGTGCTCAAGTGGAAGTCCTTCTACTGCATGGGGTAGTTGGCTTTCTGCTAAAAATCCAATATTAAGAGATATTCACGAATATATTTTAGTTTTTTCCAAAGGTGTGTATGCAAGAGAGAGTCTTAGAAGAAAAAGCACAATTTCCAAAGAAGAGTTTCTCGAATTTACCAAAAGCGTGTGGACATTTTCTGCAGAGCCTGCGACAAAAGTAGGGCACCCTGCACCTTTCCCAGTAGATTTGCCGTATAGACTAATTCAACTTTATACTTTTGAGGGAGATGTAATTTTAGATCCATTTATAGGTAGCGGACAGACGGCAATTGCGGCAATAAAAACAAAGCGTCACTATGTTGGATATGATATAATTGAGGAGTATGTAAGGTTAGCAGAGAAGCGAATCAGAACTCTTTAAGTTGATGTTGCAAATTTATTTGATTCTCTGAAAAAGCAGTAAAGATCGAGATCATAAAAGAATTTAATATATGTTCCTCTCCATCAGATTCTTGGGAAGAAATTATTGTAGATAATGATGAATATTTTAATGGTAAAAATTTACTATCACACTGACAAATGTGGAGAGAACTTTGCCATACTTGGACAATAAATGGAAAAGAAGAGGTAATTGAAACATCGCCAATATTAGGAGATTTAGGTAAGTCAGCAGGATTTAAATTGCTTGATGTTATTGAACACGGTTTGTCAAAAGCAGACAAAGGGAAAATAGGTATTGAGGATATCCTTGTTTTTCAAAAGTGAGAAAATAATATATACAAAAGATAAGAAATACCCGAAACTAATTTATAACTATCCTGAAGATGAAAGACCACGACAACGACTTTTAAAATTCGGTGCAGATAAACTCTGATACACATCTTCTGGCAATTCTTTTAAAGGTAGGTTTTTGTGGTTAAAGCGCTGTTGATATGGCAAAAAATTGATATGCGAATTTGGAACTTTTAGGAATATTGACTTAAAAAGTTTTTCTGAACTAAAAAAGAAAGGGTTAGGCATTGCTAAAATTGCGCAAGACAAAAGTAGCTATAGAAATCGGCAAAAGATTTATTAAAGAAAAGAATTTGACTAAAATTAAGATCAAAACCAACAAGGATATTGTTGATTATTTTATCCCCTAATTGAAAGATATGAAAAAAGAAGTTTTCAAGGCAGTCTTGCTTGATGAAAAAATAAAATAATCAAAGATATAACCATATCAGAAGAAACATTTACCAAAAGTACTGTCCATCCTAAAGAAATTATAAAAGATGCAGTATCAGAATCTTCATCGGCATTGGTCCCATTCACAATCACCCAAATGGCGAGCCTCAGCCAAACCAAGACAATACAGAAATTAACCAATCGTATAATCTCTGCCTATGAATTTGTAGGAATAAGAGTTTTAGACCATGTAATTACCCCCTATAACAACTATTTTAGTTTTTATAAGATTTTAGCTTCTATAATATTTTGTTTTTATAATAAAAGATTGACTAAGGAGGTATCAGATGGCAAAAATGACTTTCCTTGAAGCAGCTTACCAAATCTTGAAAGAAAAAAAAACACCATTAAATCCAAAAGAAATAACAGAAATTGCACTTAGCAAGGAACTTGTCAAAACCTCAAGTAAAAATCCCACTAATACTATGGCAGCACAACTCTATATGGATATTAAGAAGGGCTATAAATCTCAATTTACGAAAATTGAAGCTGGGAAATTTGGTTTAAAAGAATGGCAAAAAGCAATCAATAACCGCCATCAAGACAAGACGCCGACATCACACTCAGATTTAACATTTATAGTAAATGAACCTGGTAAATCACTGAAATGTAGATTTGAACAACTAATAAAAGACAGTAAGTTCTTTGATTGTCTGGTTGCTTATTTTTATTTAAGTGGGTTTTATGCATTGAATAAATCATTGGAAAACACTGAAAAAATAAGAATTCTTATTGGTATTGGCACGACAAAAGAAACATACGATTTGATAAAAACTACT
>FWPU01007747.1_pt1 | contig 19312 bp, 17 predicted proteins | sample 2228361 | NCBI WGS metagenome assembly FWPU01 (sample SAMEA103939777, study PRJEB20133) | metagenome
CCTGGCTAAGCGGTCAATGGCAAACCCTCTATCAGAAACGCGCCTCGCTCCCTCTCGCCACCTGACAACTTTTGCATGCACACCATCCTTTTGCAAAGCTTGACAAATCGGATATGATTGGATATTATAAGTATCAACCCCACCCCACGTGGGGAGGGGTAGGAGGACATGGCTTGAAACACGAAAACATACTCAACCGCTTGAAAACCGCTGAAGGACATTTACGAGGTATTCAACGGATGGTGGAAGAAGATGCCTACTGTATTGACATCATCCGCCAAATTCAGGCAGTCCAGTCCGCATTGAACAAAGTCAGTTCGATCTTGCTGGAAAATCACCTCAACACCTGCCTGATAACCGCTGTGCGCGGGGAAGACCCACAAGAAAGAGAACGTGTCCTGCGCGAAATCGTAGATGTTTACGAAGCCATGTCCAAAGTCTAATTCCAAAACTCTTTATGGAGGAATTTCATGAACACCATCACTTACTCAGTCCCTAGCATGCACTGCCATCACTGCGTTCACACAATCGAAATGGAAGTCAGCGAATTAGAAGGCGTACAATCCGTTCAGGCTGATCTGAATTCGAAACAGGTTATCGTGACATTTGCACCGCCCGCCAGCCCGGAAAAAATTGAAACCTTGCTGGCAGAAATCAACTATCCTGTACAAAAATAGCCATGAGCCAAACCAAGCAAGTTATCCTCCCAGTAACTGGGATGACCTGCGCCAATTGTGTGGCGACCATTGAACGAAATCTACAAAAGCAAACCGGTGTACAATCGGTGGCTGTTAACCTGTCTTCCGAACGGGCAGTAGTTGAATTCGACCCTCAATTGGTTGGACTGGATGATTTGATCAATCGTGTCCAACGGGCTGGTTATGGAGTGGCTGCTGGTCAGGCCAGTTTTGTGGTTGAGGGAATGAGCGATGACAACGATGCCCGTCGTTTGGAAAAGGCCCTCTCCCGTTTAGAGGGTGTTCTCAAAGTTCAAGCCAACTACGCTGCCGCAAGAGTACAGGTGGAGTACATCCCTACGCTGGTCAACCAGATTGAAATCCGCAAACTCATTCATTCCGCTGGATTTACCACTCGTGAAAGAGAGACATCCCTACAAGACGCCGAAGGCGAAGCCCGCGCCGCCGAGATTCGCCACCAGCGCAGGCTGTTGATTACTGGTATTGTCTTCACCCTCCCTCTCTTCCTGCTTTCGATGGGGCGCGATTTGGGTGTGCTGCCAATGGAATGGCGGCACGCTACATGGCTTAACTGGATTTTGTTTGCTCTGGCTACGCCGGTTCAATTCTATGTTGGCGGACAGTATTATCGAAATGCGTACCACGCTCTTCGAAATGGTGCCGCTAATATGGACGTCCTGATTGCTTTGGGTACATCCGCTGCTTACTTTTACTCGATCGCCATACTGTTGGGATTCGTCAACGACCATGTGTATTTCGAAACAGCCGCAGTAATCATCACACTGGTACGCTTAGGCAAATTTTTAGAAGCGCGTGCCAAAGGTCAAACCAGTCAAGCCATTAAAAAATTAATGGGATTGCAGGCACGGACTGCGCGAGTTTCTCGAAACAGTCAGGAAATTGAAATTCCGGTGGATGAAGTCGAAATCGGCGACATTGTTCTGGTGCGGCCCGGTGAAAAAATCCCAGTGGATGGGGTTATCATCGAAGGCCATACCAGTGTGGATGAAGCCATGCTTACCGGTGAGTCCATGCCGGTAGAAAAACGTCCCGGCGATTCCGTCATTGGAGCGACCCTCAACCTTAATGGTTTTATCCGCTTCGAAGCCACCCGCATCGGAAAAGAAACCGTGCTGGCTCAAATCATCCGGCTGGTGGAAGAGGCTCAGGGAAGCAAAGCCCCCATTCAAAAACTAGTTGACCGCGTATCGGCAGTGTTTGTCCCTGCGGTGGTTGGAATCGCCGTTCTTACCTTTTTGGTTTGGTATTTCCTGATTCCGCTGCCCGAAACAGCCGATGTCAGCCTTTTCACCAGGGCGATAGTCAACATGGTCGCGGTCTTGGTGATTGCCTGTCCCTGCGCGTTAGGCCTGGCCACCCCTACTGCTGTGATGGTAGCCACCGGACGCGGTGCGGAAGCAGGGGTGTTGATTCGAAACAGCGAAGCTCTGGAAAGAACAGCAAAAGTCACCCGTGTGGTGTTGGACAAAACGGGCACCGTCACTCGCGGTCAACCAGGTGTAACCGATCTCATTCCGCTTCATTCATCCTCCGATTCTCGATCAACAAATTGGGAATGGCTCAGGTTGGCTGCCAGCGCCGAGCAGGTCAGCGAGCACCCACTCGCGCAGGCAATCGTCGCCGAGGCCGGCAACCGCGAGTTGAAGTTGACCTCCCCCCAAACCTTTCAAGCCGTTACCGGGCATGGCATTCAAGCCGAAGTGGACGGTCATCAGGTTTGGGTGGGCAGTCCGCGCTGGGAAGTTTTCCAAAACATTTCCCTTAATGGAGTTCAACCGCTCATCAGGGAACTGGAAAGTTCTGCAAAAACCGTCATTCTGGTCAGTATAGACGGAACTCCCACCGGTATCATTGGCATCGCCGATCGCATCAAAGAAGGTTCCAAAGAGGCCATTGATGATTTTCATCGGCTTGGCCTGAAAGTGACCATGCTGACCGGGGACAACCGCCGCACTGCGGAAGCGATTGCCGCTCAAATAGGCGTGGATGATGTTCGCGCCGAAGTATTACCGAATGGTAAAGCCGAGCAGGTAAAAGAACTGCAAAGTCTGGGCGAAATTGTGGCAATGGTTGGCGATGGCATCAATGATGCGCCTGCATTAGCCCAGGCGGATGTGGGAATTGCTATCGGAACAGGCACAGACATCGCTATGGCTGCCGCCCCCATTACACTCATCAGCGGAGATCTGCGCGCAGCAGTTCGCGCAATTCGCCTTTCGAGGCGCACTTTGAAAACGATTAAACAAAATCTGTTCTGGGCGTTCTTTTACAACACACTTCTCATCCCGGCAGCGGCAGCTGGTTTTCTCAATCCGATGCTGGCCGCCGCTGCGATGGCGTTCAGCAGTGTCTTTGTAGTCAGCAACAGTCTTAGGTTGAGAAAAGCGCCCCTTGAGTAAATAAACTCAACTTTGTTAAATCCCAAATGCACAGATATATCACCAATTGGTTGAATCTGTGCATTTTTTTGTATCTGCCTCAAAACCTGAACCATCTAAACCATAAAATGGTAGAATTCCAAACTAGCAATCATTTTCACAATCTCTTAATATCAAAAACAGGAAGGAAATTGGCATGATCAAGCTCACTCCAGATTTCGAAGAAAAAGCCATCAATACCATTCGGTTTCTCTCCGCAGATGGAGTCCAGAAAGCCAATTCAGGACACCCCGGTTTACCGATGGGCGCGGCTGTCCTGGCCTATGTCATCTGGACACGATTTCTCAAGCACCATCCGGCCAACCCCGGCTGGCCGGATCGCGACCGGTTTATCCTCTCTGGCGGCCATGGTTCCATGTTGCTTTATTCTCTGTTGCACCTGACGGGATACGATCTGCCTTTGGATGAATTGAAGAACTTTCGTCAATGGGGTAGTCGCACACCCGGTCATCCAGAATACGGTCTGACTCCCGGTGTGGAAACCACAACCGGACCGTTGGGGCAGGGTTTTGCTAACGGGGTTGGCATGGCAATTGCCGAGTCCCATCTGGCTGCCCAATTCAACCGGCCTGGCTTTGAGGTCATTAATCATTATGTGTACGCTATTGTTACAGATGGTGACTTGATGGAAGGCGTCGCATCTGAAGCCGCCTCGCTGGCCGGCCACCTAATGTTGGGTAAATTGATTTATCTATACGACGATAACCGGATTTCGATTGATGGTTCCACGGATCTGGCATTCACCGAAGACCGCGCCAAACGGTTTGAAGCCTATGGTTGGCAGGTCATCCGCAATGTGGATGGTCTCTCAATTCGCGATGTCGAAACAGCCATTCGTAAAGCCCGAAAAGATCCCCGCCCTTCTTTGATTATCTGCCGTACTCATATTGGCTACGGCTTGCCCACCCGACAGGATACGGCCAAAGCCCACGGTGAACCGCCCGGCGAAGAGGAATTGCGGGGTGCCAAACAAAAACTGGGCTGGCCACTTGAACCGGACTTTTTTATTCCAGAGGATGTTCTCCAGTTCTTCCGTTCCGCGCTGAAATCCGGCCAACGGCTTGAGCGCAAGTGGCAAAGGTTGTTCAAAGCTTATCAACAAACCTACCCGGAACTGGCAGCCGAACTGCAGCGCCGTTTAGCTGGCGAACTCCCCGAAGGATGGGATCAAAATTTGCCTGAATTTGCTGCCGACCCCAAAGGGATGGCTACCCGCGCCGCTTCGGGCAAAATCATCAACGCCCTAGCCGAACGCCTGCCCGAATTGATTGGCGGCTCAGCCGATCTCACTCCTTCGAATAACACTTGGATCACCAACAGTACTTCATTCCAGGCCAACAATCGCCTTGGGCGCAATTTCCACTTTGGAGTGCGTGAACACGGCATGGCAGCCATTGTCAACGGCATGACCTTACACGGTGGGGTCATCCCATACTGCGGCACTTTCCTGGTTTTTTCGGATTACATGCGCCCCGCCGTGCGCATCTCTGCTCTCTCTCACATTCCTTCTCTTTGGGTATTTACACACGACAGCATTGGGCTGGGAGAGGACGGTCCAACCCACCAACCCGTAGAACATCTGGCAGCCTTGCGAGCCATCCCCAATTTGGCGGTCATCCGCCCGGCTGATGCCAACGAAGTGCGTGAAGCCTGGATCGCTGCCATTCGCCGCCGTCACCAGCCAACAGCCTTTGCGTTAACCCGTCAGGCCGTGCCGGTTCTGGATCGCACCACTTTTGCTTCAGCCAGCGGCCTACACCGCGGCGCCTACGTGCTTGCCGATCTCGGCGGAGCTAAGCCGCAAATCATCCTGATGGCTTCCGGTTCCGAGGTTGCACTGATTGTCGAAGCCGGTTACAACCTCGCTGCAGAAGGTTATAATGTCCGGCTGGTTTCCTTCCCATCATGGGAATTGTTCGAGCAGCAGGAACAAACCTACCGCGATGAAGTTCTGCCGCCGTCCATTAAGCGTCGTCTAGCCGTTGAGGCGGGTGTAGCGCAGGGTTGGCATCGTTATGTAGGTGATCAAGGGCGAATTATCAGCATCGAACGGTTTGGCGCATCAGCCCCTTACAAAAAAATCTATGAGGAATTTGGGCTGACCGCTGTAAACATTTTGAACGAAGCCCGCAACCTGCTTGGCATCAGCAATTTATAGGAGAAAAACCATGCGTGTGGCAATTTCCTGTGACCATGCTGGGTTTCTATTGAAGGATGAAATCATCTCGGCTATCCGGGCTGCTGGTCATGACGTGCTTGACCTCGGCACCAACTCGACCGAAGCGGTGGATTATCCCGATTTCACCCGCAAAGCCTGCCAGGCGGTATTGTATGGTGAAGCCGAAAGAGCCATTGTCATTTGCGGTTCCGGTGTTGGTGCCAGCATTGCCGCAAATAAATTCAAGGGCATCTATGCCGGCCTCTGTCATGATACTTACTCGGCTCATCAAGGGGTCGAACATGACAATATGAACGTCCTTTGTCTGGGATCAAGGATTATCGGCGCTGAACTCGCAAAAGAAATCGTCCGCGCTTTTTTGTCGGCCTCCTTCAGCGGTGAAGAACGCCACGTCCGCCGTTTTGGAAAAGTTCAAAGCATTGAAAGACAAAATTAGAATTAAGAGGTATGTTATGAACCGTATCCACCAACTTCACCAACTCGGTCAATCCTTATGGTATGACAATATTCAACGTTCGTTATTGGAAAATGGAACTCTGGCTCAACTAATCGAGCAGGGTCTGATCCGAGGAGTTACATCGAATCCAACCATATTTCATAATGCCATTGCCCGCTCCACGGATTATGACGCAGCCCTCAAACCGATGGCGTGGTCGGGCTGGAGCGCCGATCAAATCTTCACCCAGCTAGCGGTCGAAGATATTCAAGCCGCTGCTGACCTGTTCCGAAACCTGTACGAGGAAACCAACGCGGCCGATGGCTTTGTCAGTTTAGAGGTCAATCCCTTGTTAGCCAATGACACAGATGGAACGGTTGCCGAAGCGCAACGCCTATGGTCTTTAGTCAATCGTCCCAATCTGATGATTAAAATCCCCGCCACCCGGGAAGGCATTCCTGCCATCCGTAAAACCATTGCCGCCGGCATCAATGTCAATGTAACCCTTATCTTCTCTTTGGTGCGCTACGCCGAAGTTATTGACGCTTACCTCTCCGGTCTGGAAGACCGGCTGGCGCAAGGATTAGCGATTGATCGAATTGCTTCAGTGGCTTCCTTTTTTGTTTCACGGGTAGACACGAAAGTAGACCAACGCTTGAATGAAATCATTTACAAAGAAGAAGGAAATGCTGCCCTTGCCCAATCCCTGCTTGGCAAAGCCGCGATTGCCAATGCTCGGTTGGCGTATGCCCTGTTCCTGGAAAAGTTTGCAGAAGAGCGCTTTGCCGCCCTGCAAAAGCACGGCGCTCGAACTCAACGCCCACTGTGGGCATCCACCAGCACCAAAAACCCACTTTATCGAGACGTGATCTACGTTGAAGAACTAATTGGCCCCGATACCGTCAACACCGTGCCACCCCAAACATTGGAGGCCTTTCTCGATCATGGAGAAGCCCAGGTTAAATTAGGGGCTGATGTCGAAGCAGAAAAGACAATGATTCAGCACTTGCAAGAATTAGGCATTTCCATGGAACAGGTGACCCACGAGCTGGAAGTCGAAGGTGTCAAGGCTTTTGCAGATGCATTTACTGCCCTGCAACAAGCCATTGAACAACGCCGGCAGGCTGCCATCCAAGAACTCGGTCCGTTTCGTGATTTTATCCCCACCGCAGTGCAGCGGCAGGAACAGGACCAAGTTGTTCGTCGAATTTTTGAGGTGGATCCTTCCTTATGGACAGACGACCACCAAGGACAGGCTGAGATTTCTCAACGCTTGGGGTGGCTTCATTCTCCTCAAAACAGCCGCACATTAATTCAAGAATATCAACAACTGGCTCAATCTTGCCGAAAAGACGGCTTGACCCATGCGCTTCTGCTGGGCATGGGAGGTTCATCCCTTGCTCCTGAGGTTCTACGCCTGACTTTTGGAGTGGGCAATATCGGCGATCAAAATGGGCTGGATTTGGCAATTTTGGATTCCACTGATCCTCAGCAAGTGCTGGAAGCCGCTAACCGCGCACCCATTGAACAGACCCTTTTCATTGTTTCCAGCAAATCGGGAACAACCAGTGAAGTAAACGCCTTTCTGGATTACTTCTGGCAGCAAGCCCAGCGTAACTTGGGCGAAAAAGCTCCTGCTCATTTTGTTGCCATAACCGATCCGGGCACTCCACTGGAAAAACTAGCCCGTGAAAGAGATTTTCGCGCCGTCTTGCCGGGTGATCCGCAGGTTGGCGGGCGATATTCAGCCCTAACCCCATTTGGTTTGTTTCCGGCGGCATTGTTGGGTATGAATCTCGATACTCTGCTGCAACGGGCCACTTGGATGATGTATCAATGTTCGCCAGCTTTACCCGCCGGGCGCAATCCCGGTTTGGTGCTGGGGACGATTCTAGGCGAAGCCGCGCTGGAAGGTCACAACAAATTGACTATTCTTGCCGAACCGCCCTTCGAGGCATTTGGCTCATGGTTGGAACAATTGATTGCCGAATCGACAGGTAAAGAAGAAAAAGGGATCATTCCTGTGGACCTTGAACCACAAGTCGCTGTTGAATACTATGGCAAAGATCGTCTATTCGTTTATTTTCGTTCAGACGGGCTTTTGGATGAGAGGACAAATACGCTCCGCCAGGCAGGTTATCCCGTACTCGTTTTCGATTTGAAGGATGCTTATGACTTGGGGGGTGAATTTTACCGCTGGGAGATGGCAACGGCTGTAGCTAGCGCTATTCTAGGCATCAACGGTTTTGACCAGCCAGATGTGCAAGATAACAAAGATCGCACCGCTCAAAAAATTGCTCAGTACCGGCTCACAGCGGTACTAGATGAAGGCCGGCCTGTGTGGGAAAACGAGCATGGAAAAGTGTACGGCATTCAGCCAGAAGGCTCGCACACCGCTTCAAATCTGCGGGAAATTGTGCAAACTTTCCTCCGGCAGGCACGCAAAGACGATTACATCGCCATCAACGCCTACCTGCCTCGCAATTCCAATACGACAGAGAATCTCCAAAAATTGCGCAGGGCTGTTCTCGAAAAGACCCGTTGCGCCACAACGCTGGGATTCGGACCGCGCTTTCTCCACTCTACCGGTCAACTGCACAAAGGCGGACCCGATCGCGCTCTGTTTCTTCAAATCACCCAAGAACCGGCTGAAGATGTGGATATTCCGGGGCAAGGAATTACCTTTGGCATCCTCGAACGTGCCCAAGCCCTGGGCGATCTGGAAGCCTTGATAGCCCGCCAACGCCGTGTCATCCGCATCCACTTAACCGCTGGAAAAGTGGAGGATCTACTCTTTTGATCTTCGCCGATTGACCCGCAACAGAATCAGCAAAATGACCAGACCTGCTGGCAGCCACGGACGTTCTAACAGCCAAAATCCGGCTGCCAGCAGCTGCCTTATTTGTTGAATGAGGATGTATTTCTTTCTCTCAACCTGAACAGACTTCTGCCAGTCAAATTCCAGCAGCCTCTCCAAAAAACCTTGTTGGACACAACCCTCAAGGCTGAACACGGCAATCTCCGGCTTCAGCAGGGCGGCTATCAACAAATCTCGGCTGAATTCCTGCCAATCCAAGGGACGTGTATCCGCCACCCCTTCCAAATCGACACCACCCCCTGTGCTGCCAATGGCAATGGACTGGGCATCCTTGCCATAGCTGAGCAGCATCGCATCCCCCCACGGTCGGCTGAAACTGGAATATAACATCAAAATTTCCCGGTCAACCGCCAAATCCAAAATTCCCAACCAGCGCTGCAATACCGATGAGCGGGTTCTTCGCTCTTCTAAAATAAGCGGTAGTTGATAGACCTCCACCTCATAGCCATCGGCATGAATTTGCTCGATCAGGCTTTCGTACATCTTGCGAGCGCCAGCAAGTTGTCCTTTGCGGCGCTGGATTTTCGGGAGAAAAAACTTCAAGAAGGGGAACACCCCTTCTTTCAAGTTGGTGATCCATCGAAAGTCCGGTTCTATGTCTAACCCGACCCTCTGCCACTGTAATCCTTCCTGTTTACTCCAATCTTTGAAGTCGAAATAACGCTGTACAGCAAGTGGGGCGTTATCCAGATTGAACCAGTAACCCTGCTCCTCGGGTAACAATAACCATGCGGTTACCGGTATGCCGGCTCGGTTCATCTGACGGACAACCTCCGCACGCTCATCCGAAAAATCCCGTATTCCCAATGCAACCCCTGCCCCCAATTCTTGCAAAGCCCGAACTACCTCTCCCGTTTGAAACAAACTCGTTAATTGGGGAGAGTCCAACTCGCAAAAAAAAGTCAAACGTGGAGGCATGGGTTTATTCTCCAAAAAATCATGCTTCTGTCCGCAACTTTGCCAGTGCGATCGCGCCCATTACCCCAGCGCGGTTCCCAAGCGCCGGAGGAACAATGTATTCATCAATCTTCTCCAGAATTTGAGATGAAAAGATGTATCGGTTCAGATATTGCTGCACCTTGAGACGGATCATCGGGAAAAGATGGCTTTGCTGCATCACCCCGCCGCCCAGTATAATTCGTTGCGGAGATACAACACAAATGAGGTCATTCAACGCCAGCGCAATATATTCGGCTTCCAACTCCCAAATGGGATGATAGGCGGGCACACTTTCAGCCGGTTTACCTAACCGGGCTTGTAAAGCCGGTCCACTCGCCAATCCCTCAAAACAATCCCCATGAAAAGGACAAATCCCAACGAACGGGTCTGCTTTTTGATCGTGAAGTAGGCGAATGTGTCCCATCTCGGGGTGAACCAATCCATGATGCGGCTCACCGTTGATAATCAATCCCCCTCCAATTCCCGTTCCAATGGTGATGTAAATGTAATCTTTTAATCCTTTGGCTGCCCCCCACATTCCTTCTCCCAATGCAGCAGCGTTGACATCCGTATCCAGAAATACGGGTACGCCGGTGCCATCTTGCAGGGTTTGAAGGATGGGGGTAAAAGACCAACCAGATTTAGGAGTGGTGGTAATTTTTCCAAAGTTCGGTGAGGCAGGGTTGAGATCCAACGGTCCGAACGAGCCAATTCCAATTCCCGCCAGCCGAGCGTTGCTTTTAACCATGTACTGGCGGAAAAAATCCACCGTTTTCGCCAGAGTTTCCTTCGGTTCAGTCGTCGGAAAACGCACTTCAGCGCGGATGTCCTCTGGCGATGTTCCGATTGCGCAAACGAATTTGGTTCCACCGGCTTCAACACCACCGTAGAGTTCCATGACCGACCTCCTCTTATGGAATATATTTTCTCTGGTTATGTTAATCATATCACAAACTACCCTTCTATTTTTATCTCAAATAACAACGAACCGGGTATAATCCACTGAGGATTTTCTAGACATCTTCATTCTGCTCTGAAAATCAGAAAATCCAACTCGAATGGAATAATTGGTTTTTCCCATCAACAACAACATCCATCACACAGATATAGAAGAGGTTTGTCATCATGGATATTTTTGAAAAATGCCGACAATTTACCGCTGCCAAAGAGGCCATTGCACAAGGTTTTTACCCGTATTTCATTCCTCTCGATGAGAATGAAGGCACAGAGGTTGTTTTCAACGGTCACCGCCTGATTATGTGTGGTTCGAATAATTATCTTGGCCTGACAACCGACCCCCGCGTGAAAGAGGCTGCCTGCGCCGCTTTGAATCGTTACGGCACGAGTTGCACAGGTTCACGTTTCCTGAACGGTACACTGGCTCTCCACGAACAGTTGGAACACGAACTAGCCGAGTGGGTAGGCAAGGAAGCCGCTTTGGTTTTTTCCACCGGAATGCAAGCCAATCTCGGAGCAGTCAGCGCCTTGGTGGGACGGGGAGATTATGTCATTCTTGACAAGGATGACCACGCCAGCATCGTTGACGGCGCCCGTCTTGGTTATGGCAAAATCGAACGATTCCGCCACAACGATGTCCAACATCTCGAACGGGTGCTTCAGTCATTGCCGGAGGATGCTGGCAAATTAATTGTGGTAGATGGTTTATTCAGCATGGAAGGCGATTTGGCACCTTTGCCCGACTTGATCCCCGTTGCCCAAAAGTTTGGCGCGCGCCTGATGGTGGATGATGCTCACGCAATGGGCGTTTTAGGCGGTGGACGGGGTACGGCAGCTCATTTTGGTGTCACAGAAGACGTGGACTTGATTATGTCCACCTTTAGCAAATCCTTTGCCTCGCTGGGTGGTTTCGTAGCAGGCGATGAAGATGTCATCCACTACATCAAGCACCATGCCCGCTCCTTGATTTTCAGCGCCAGCATCCCCGCTTCGAATGCTGTTGCAGCTCTGACTGCTCTGAAAATCATGCGCGAGGAACCGGAAAGAATTGCCCGGGTCAACGAAATTGGCGCAAGAATGCGCAAAACCTATACTGAATTAGGTTTCAACATTGGTAATTCGGTTACACCGATTGTCCCCATCATCATTGGTGATGATGAAAAAACCTTCCTCACATGGAAACTTCTTTTTGAAAATGGCGTTTTCGTCAACCCCGTTATCAGTCCGGCTGTGGCGCCTGGTCATCAGTTACTGCGCACCAGTTACATGGCTACCCATACAGATGAACAGCTGGATCGGGTCATCGGCATATTCGAAAAAGTGGGCAAAATGGTCGGCTTGATATAATTTTTTCTACCAATGAACATCAGGCGCAGGTGCATTTACAGCGCTGCGCCGTTTTTTATTTAACCATGAATAAAATTCCAATTGTGTTGGGGCCACAATGACTGGAAATGGTTGCTCCAGCGGTCGTAACCAGAACCTCCTCAACTGCGCCGGTTTTACGGATTTCCTCAACCAGATAAGCGGCGTCTTCATCACAACCGGTATGAGTTACAAAGGCTCTTTTTGAATCAATGTTGGGTAGATGCGATTTGAAATCCTCTAGCATGGAATTCAAACCTTTCATCCGTCCCCCGCGAATTTTCTCCTTGACACCCAAGGTCCCATCTTTACGAACTTCGATGATTGGGCGAATTTTCAATACCGAACCGACGATTGCCTGTAAGGCGGTACACCTTCCGCCTTTGTAAAGATAATCCATCGTAACAATGATAAATGAGGTGCGCACTTTTGGAACCCAGCGCTGGATTTCGTTAGTGATCTCTTGTGCACTCCAGCCGGCATCACGTAAATCGGCTGCTTTCAGAACCAGCAATCCAATCCCCGTTGAAAGATTCAATGAGTCAATGATATATACTCGCTTTTCGCCGTTCAACAGTTCCAAAGCCAGAACACTATTGGGTAGCGTTGCCGAAAGTTTAGAAGAGATGCCAATGTAAATGGTCTCACCGGATGTTTTGAAAAAATCGGCAAATTCAGCAATGGAAGGCGCAGCCGTTTTGGGAAGATTGCCTCCTTCCTCCACCATTTTGAATAATTGTTGAGGGGTTACCTCTCCATCCTTGAAGTTTTGATCATTGATGAAAACCTGAAGCGGCAAAACACGGATATTTCGATTTTGAATAATTTCTGGTGATAAATCTGAGCAAGAATCCGTAGTTAAATCAATCATCGTAAATACCTTATTCTCAAAGAGATGAAATTCCCAAACCAGAACTTACCTATTATAATGAGCCTTCAGAGGTTTGGCTATGGCAAACATTTTTTTGCTGGATATTGATGGTGTTTTGGTTAAGCCTGGCGGCTACCGCACTGCGCTCTACCGCACAATCGCGTTTTATCTGGAAATGCTCGGCTTGCCAGACCATTTCAACCTGACTGAAAATGAAATTGGGACATTCGAAGCGCACGGCATCACCAGCGAATGGGACATGATACCGCTGACGTTTGCCACAATTTTCGAAGCAGCACTTTTTCAACAATCCATTCAACTGAATTCTTTGCACCAAGCCGTTGAATGGTTTCGCACCACAAACCCGTTAAGGGAACGCCCTAACTACACCGAGAATATCCAGGAATGGCTGAAATTAATAGTGCCGGGTTTACCTCTTGCTGACTCGTTGTACAAGCGCCTCGCAGAAAACCCCCACCAACACCCCTTTCCTAATCTTGCTGTCCAGCCCTTTGTTGGAGAAGTACTTGCAAACTCCCGTGATTTTTCTAAAAATCCCTTCAGCCGGTTGTTTCAAAATCACGTATTGGGAGGAAGCATATTCAGGAAATATTACCCCGGTTTACCAACCTTATCCGTTGAGTCAACTCTGGAAAATTACGATAAACCCAACCTGCCAAAAGAGATTCAGTACGAAATCCGAAAACTCATTGAAAATGGTCAACTTCGTGCTGCCGCCATGACATTGCGTCCCAACAGACTGACAGGCATTAATCTCAACGGATGTTCTTTCCGCGCTGGGTTCTCTCCCGAAGCCGAAATTGCTTTGCGGTTGACGGGGTTGGAAGATATCGCTCTGGCTGGTTACGGCACATTATTATGGGCATGCCAACAATATAACCTTGCAATTGACCAGATCCTGAAACCTTCCGAATTTCATGCCCTTACCGCTATCGCCTTGGTGTTCAACGACCTTGTGGATGCCCTAAGGGTTTGTATGAGCCTGTATCAGGGCGGTCACTCTGGTGAATTGGAAATATCGTCAACCCACCTTGCTAGTTTTCTGCCCGATGAACCGCTACACATCCACATTTTCGAGGATTCGCCTAACGGACTCCGATCGGTTATTCGTGCTTCTGAAATCCTGAAGAAAGCCGGGTGGTCGGTGACTCATTATCTTTGGGGAATTACCAACCACCCGCAAAAGAAAAAAGCGTTGCAGGAATTAGGCGCCAACGTTTTTTCTAACACCAGCGATGCGTTGAATTCCGCTATGAGACTCGTCAAAACCTAACGCAGAGATCGGTGTTCTACTGTTGCTGTAGCATTTCGGGTTAATTCGGGTACCGGTATGTACACCCCGTCGCTGTCCTCGCTAACATACTCCGGTTCGGGTCGTCCTTCCTGAGGTTTATGAGATCTTGCATAGAACGACTCCCTTCTAGTCAATCGCAAGGGCTGGACTCCTGCCACGGACGGGGCGCTTGAAGTTTTCTCCGAATAAGATCCATTTCTAACCGCTCTACGCTGAGAAATCCTCTCTTCCGACCATGTGGCGCCAAATGAAAAGGTTCCAATCAGCAAAATGCGGGTAATCCAGACTAATATGGCAATGAAGACGGGGATCACCTCAATTAATATCTCATGAGGTATAAACGAACTGCTTTGAAGGGTGCGATTGACCAATGCCAGAGAGATACTCCACCAGGTCAAGACAGCATTCATGGCAGCCGCAATCAACCACGCCCCCATCAAATACCATGTCTCTTTTGAATCTTGCGATTCCGGCAAGAATAACCGGGCTATCCCTGCGAAATCTATTCCACAAAAAGCAACAGCCAGAATCGTTGCCCAACGAAATCCTGCAAATCGTAAATCGCCGAGCAAATCACCCAATGCCAATTCTGTAGTACTGTAATTGAATACCTCGAATCCAATTAACGCTATCGCCAGAATCGCACCATATACCGCTTTTCGCTGACTTTGGAGATAATGAAGCATTTTTTGCCAATAATTTGACTCAAAATAAGGTCCTGCTGCCATCTCATTTACTCCTGCACAAAGGAATGTTTTTGTGCAAGAACATTATAGAACATTTATTCTATTTTGTCAAATTAATCTTCTTTTATTTCAGTATAGGCTTGACAGAATGGATAGGAAAGTTACAATAATTTCACAGCAGGTATAATTCTTTTGGAGGTTTTGGCATGAGTGATCTTTACGAAGAAGTCAAAGCAGTCATTGTAGAAGTCTTGAAAGTGGATGGGTCAGAAATCACTCCAGAAACTCGTTTTATTGAAGATCTCAAGGCCGACTCAATGGATCAGTTCTTCCTGATTGATGGATTGAGCGAAAAATTTGATCTGGCTATTAGCGACGAGGACGCCCGTCAAATCAAATCCGTGCAGGATGCAGTAAATTACATTCAAGCCCATAAAAAGTAAAAGAAAAAGTAGCGTGGAGATGATCGAGAGATATTCTTTTCCACGCTACTTCATTCATGTTTTCAACTGAATTTTTCAACCCTTTAATAAATCTGGAATTTCTTCCGGGTGCTTTGCTACACGGACACCTGCATTGTTTAAAGCCCTTATTTTGTCCGTAGCAGTACCACTTCCGCCTTCAATGATGGCGCCTGCATGTCCCATTCGTTTGCCAGGCGGTGCGGTTTGACCAGCGATGAACGCGACGACCGGTTTGGTCATGTGCCGGGAAATATATTCGGCTGCTTTCTCTTCGTCTGAACCGCCAATCTCTCCAATCAATACTATTCGCTCGGTATGGGGATCCGCTTCGAAAAGACTTAACGCATCAATGAACGAAGTACCATTAACAGGATCGCCACCTATACCCACACACGTGCTGGCTCCCATACCGTGCAGTTTCAGGGCATACAAAACTTCGTAAGTTAATGTTCCCGAGCGTGATACTACCCCGATATCTCCGGGAATAGCAATGTTACCCGGTATGATCCCCACCTTTGCCTCGCCGGGGGTTAATGCTCCCGGGCAATTCGGGCCGACCAAACGAACACCTTTCTGATCCAGATAAGCACGGACAACCATCATATCCTGTACTGGAATTCCCTCGGTAATACAGAAGATGAGTGGAACCCCTGAATCAGCCGCTTCAAATATCGCGTCCGCCGCAAAGCGAGCTGGCACAAAAATTACTGAGACATTCGCACCGGTGGCTTCCACAGCCACTTTTACCGAATCAAAAACGGGCACTTTCCCATCCAAAACCCATTCGCCACCCTTACCGGGAGTAACCCCAGCCACAACATTGGTACCATAAGCAATCATCTGCTGAGCATGGAATGAGCCTTCGTGTCCGGTAATTCCCTGCACAACGACCCGTGAGTGTTTGTTTATTAAGATGCTCATGCCACACCTCCCCGCGCAACCTGTACCGATTTTTGGGCGGCCTCAACCAGCGTTTCAGCGGTGATCATTTGGGCATCCGCAAGTAAACGCCGCCCTTCTTCAGCATTGGTTCCAACCAGTCTTACCACCATCGGTACAGTGGGTTTGACTTCGCTGATGGCAGCCAGGATACCCCGGGCAACCTCGTCACAACGAGTTATACCGCCAAAGATATTGATCAGTACAGCCTTAACATTCGCATCAGAGAGAATGATTCGTAATGCAGCCGCAACCTTATCCGCGCCGGCTCCGCCACCTATGTCCAGAAAATTTGCGGGTGACCCGCCAGACAGTTGGATGATGTCCATCGTGGCCATGGCTAAACCAGCGCCATTCACCATACATCCAATTTCTCCATCCAACTTAATATAAGACAACCCGTATTTTCGAGCTTCAATCTCAGCTGGTGCTTCAACATCGAGATCACGCTTTTCTGCCAAATCCGGATGTCGGAAGAGAGCATTGTCATCAATGCTCATCTTTCCATCTAATGCCAACAATCGCTGGTCTTTCGTGATGACCAGTGGATTAATTTCCACCAGCGTCGCATCGGTTTCTTGGTAAACCTTCCATAACGCTTCAGCCAAAGAAATAAACGAACGCCAAAAGGGTTTTGGGAGATCAATGGAAACTGCAATGTCGCGGGATTGATATTCTCTCAGCCCTAAGAGAGGATCGATCAGCATCTTAATGATTTTTTCGGGAGAGCGAGAAGCCACCTCTTCAATATCTACACCACCCTCAGCCGAAGCCATCAAAACCGGCTTTCTTGAAGAACGGTCATTGGTGATCCCCAAATAGATCTCTTTTTCGATACTGACGGCTTCGTCTACCAACACCTTGCGAACCGGCAAACCTTTGATTTCCATCCCTAAAATCAAGGTAGCAAGTTCTTCGGCCTCTTGGCTTGATTTTGCCAAACGGATTCCACCCGCCTTTCCTCTTCCACCCACCAGAACCTGCGATTTAACAACGACTTTTCCGCCTAATTCTTCAGCGATCTGTTTTGCTTCCGCTGGATTAGCAGCCACCCTGCCGCGTGGGATGGGTATGCCGTACTGCGAAAAGATTTGTTTTGCCTGATATTCATGTAGATTCATAGACTCTCCCCAAACCAAAGATAGCCGGCTAAAACCGTTGCGTGGATTATACCACGAGGTAAATTCAGATAAAAATGGTTTTAATTATAAAAAAGACCCGACATTTTCCAATGTCGGGCCTTGAACAAAGGTCTCAACCCTTCAAGAACTCTTCCAGCGCCTCTTTACTGATTCGATAAGCGTTTCCAATCTTTTTTGCCTTCAATTCACCGGCTTGAATTGCCGCAACCACATCCTCTTCTGAAACTTTGAGAATCTGAGCCGCTTCGCTGGGGGTCATAACAGAAGGAATGGTCGCGCTGGCGGGGGAGGATGAGGCTGCCTGACCGCTCTGTCCACCTGTAGTCATCCCCTGCAAAGATTGAGAAATGACATTTCCCAAGCCAACACCGGCACCAATACCGGCGGTCAAGCCAGCACCCCCGCTAGGATTTTGGGCTGCATCCCGCAAAGCATCTGCCGCCTGCAGCTGAGTGTAGGTCGCCATGTCGAGCATGCCCATAGCACGCAGTTCTTCGGCGGATTTATCGGATGGTTTAAGGCTGCCAATGTAGAACGATTTTAACAAAAGACCCAATGCGGCAAAATCATCCTGCGCTTTTGCGCGCACACCCGCGCCGATTTCCTCAATCAAGCCAATCATTTCGGCAACCGATTTCGTTGCCCCAATTTCCCCCAAAAGGTCTTGCAGCTTAGAAAGAAGCACGGTGCGCAGACGATTTTCAATATCGGACATGCGATAGGTACCTTGTGCACCGACAATTTGGGTAACGAATTGCTGAGCATCCTTGACCTGAAAGCTATATGTTCCAAATCCTTGTAATAAAGCAACTCCCAAACCCATCCCGGGGTTTCTGACCAGAATGGGCTGAGGCGTGCCCCATTTTCGATCAGGGAATTCCCGCATCGAAACAAAATAAACCTCGGCTGTAAAGGGAGTGCGGTCGTTAAAAGCAAGCCCAATCAGACGAGTCAGAAGCGGTATATTGGCCGTGGTAATAGTGTGGCGACCTGGGCCGAATACATCCAAAGCATGACCGTCACGCATGAAGACAGCATTTTGAGATTCACGCACAATCACCTGAGAACCAAGCCGCAAATCAGCCACTCCTTGTTCAGGGAAGCGTCGGACTAGCTCGTCCGTCATTTCACTGGGATATTCAACAACATCAAATATTCTTGCCATGGTATGATTTCTCCTCTCAAAACATGTGACCGGAAATTATGATTCCAACCCGCCTGCCTGAAAATTCATCATGATTTCGTCCCTTTTATTAAAAGCATCCAGACAGGACTGGGCTGCGGTGGTTAGGTTTCGGATTGCAGCCGGCAGACCTTCTGTTCCTATTGAGGCTTCCACATGGTTAATTGCCCGAGCAACCTCGTCTGCTAGATCGAACATAGCGCTATCGTATTCATAAACTCGTGCGAGATCTTCGCTGTTGATCTTCACTGCAGCAAAAAACGGAGAATATCCGTAAGAGGCTGTGCGAATCCGATCTGTGAATTGACGCAGTTTGATTGCCGCTGCTTCCAAGTCGTCCACTCGGTCAATATCGCCGGATGAAATCAACTCTCCTTGTAAACCGGAAATTCGCTGCCATAATTGTTCAAATCGGTTGGCAACTGCTTCTCGCAGAAGTTTGTCGGATATCTTCCGATTTCTTTTATCCAGATAGCCTTTGAAACCCGGCACATTGGCCAACAACTTTTTGATGATGTCCTGATCACCCGTCACCCGCTCAAAAAAGTCGCTCATTTTACCTCCCAGTTCTCATTGATCTTTTATCATTATAGCCATCCCGTCTTTTTGGTGCAACCAGTTTCTGTAAATCATTTAGAAATGCAATCAAAAATTCAAGGAAACTCTGATTAAGTATACGGATTTTGATTCTTTACGGTTGCAATTTTTTGAAAAGTTGGTGTAACATTCTTTCTGTAAATTTCGGAACCTTAACAAAAGTGGTGAGTCAGAAGTATCCTTATGGTTACGACACTCAATAAG
>FWPU01007082.1_pt1 | contig 19306 bp, 9 predicted proteins | sample 2228361 | NCBI WGS metagenome assembly FWPU01 (sample SAMEA103939777, study PRJEB20133) | metagenome
TAACGCTCATCGGGTGGGCGAATCAGACGGTCCGCCGGGCTGCGCACGCCGCGCCCGCCTCGGTTCAGAACATGGGTGTAAATCATCGTGGTGCGAACATCCTTGTGACCCAGGAGTTCCTGCACCGTGCGAATATCGTAGCCGTCGGCCAGCAGGTGCGTGGCGAAGGAATGCCGGAACGTATGGCTGGTGACCCGCTTCGTCAACCCGGCCTTTCGCACGGCCTGCGTAATCGCCTTCTGCACGAGTGATTCGTGAACGTGGTGGCGCCCCTGCTCCCCGGTCCGGGGATTCACCCAGCGATGCTCCTGCGGGAACACGAACTGCCAACACCACTTTCGGTTGGCGTTGCGGTATTTACGGGTCAGGGCGTGTGGCAGTCCAGCACGGCCGGAGCCGTCGGCCAAGTCCTGTTGGTGCAGCGTGCAGACGCGAAGGGCTTGGAGAACGCAGTCATCCAGCCGCGGCGCTTGCTGGCCGGGAAACAGGCCCAAGAACGACCGGACTTGCCCTGTCGTGGCATTCATCGCCGAAAGCCCCACCAATGACGACGCCCTAGTGTAAGCGCCACCACGGGGCGCGTCAAGCACCCCCGGAAGCGTGGGGCTTCCACGGCGGTGTCGCCGAGCGCGCCGGCTGGGAAAGCACCCCCGCAATCGAGAACGCCTACCTCAGTCTGGCGTTGCGGGGGTTGTTCCTGGCGAATGCCTGGCGGTTTCGGCCGCCTGGGTGTGGATTAATCTACCACAGGCCCGGTTGGCCGCCTAGGAGGCCGCATGATCGACGAACCCCTAGTCGCCGAAGAGCGTTACGCGTTCGCCTGGGTATTGGTGGGCAACGCCACCCACCGGCGGAGGGGTGGGCGTTGGTAGGAAGACGCCATCCAGGACTTGGTTCTGGCGGGGCTCCAGGACTACCTCAATACGGGGGATATCGGGCTGGCCAAGAACCGGATGGTCAGCCGGCCGAAGAACTTATTGCGGCACAATGGGCTTCAACGGAAGCATGAGCCAAAGGCGGAGTCGGCGTTCCCGGAGCCCGACGAGGGCCAGGGTGGCGTACTCGACGCGGGAACCCGCCGCGATGCCTCCGAGGAAACGGCAATCGTGCGAGACTTGCTCGGGCACCTTTCCGGACGCCGCAGCCGTGTTGTCGAGCTACGCACGGGCGGCTATTGGCCCCAGAAAATCGCCGACCAACTCGGCATCGGCCTGCCGACCGTCGATCGCGAGCTAGAGCCGGCTCGCAAGTACAAGCTGGAAAAGTTCAATTAAAAGATGAACAAGCGGAACGAGCCACACGTGAAGCGCCACTACGGGACTACTGGCTGCGCGAGGAGTTCGACGAGCTGATGGAGCTGGTGTCGCAGGTAGCGCGCAAGGCTATGCAAGCGGGTTTGGACGAGAAGGACAAGTTCCCCGGCGAACGCTCCAGCGAAGGGGTGCTGGCCTACCCAAAGACGACCGATGGGGCCTGCTGCGAATTTCGGCTGCGGGGGCTGAAGTGCGGTGCGTCCACGCTCGTGGGGCTGGTGGAACAGGGGGTCGTGCGTCCGGCGGGCCACGGGCTGGACCTTCAGTGGACGTAGCACGACATCGACGCGGGGGCCGAGTGACTCTGCTCTATGAGAACGGCCACTGGGACTCGTGGAGGCACTTCTTCTGGGTGTGCAACCTGCGGTTCGGCCAGTGCGTGAAGGCGTAAGGGATGGCGGCGGTCCGTTTCGGCTGGGGGCGGGTGGTCATCGACCTGGTGGGCGTGAACTGCTCGCCGAGCAGGTGGGCATCCTGGCCGACCACGAGGCCCCCTTGCGGGGCGTCGTGGGGCTTGGGCGCGCGGGCGTCGCCGGCGGAACGAAGAGCTTGTCCCGTCGAGCGAGCTGTTCGGGCGTCCCGGGAATGGACTGCGAGCAGATCGTCCGCCCTGCCGGCCTATCGTAGGGCCGCATCTAACCGACTTGTATCCACCGGGAATGGACTGCGAGCAGATCGTCCGCCCTGCCGGGCGCGGCGGAAGTGGGGCGGCGGGGGGTGGCGCGGGGGCTATCGCTGGGCCACCGGCTGGCGGAGGGTTTCCAGGGCGGCCAGGAGGAAGGGGTCTGCGATGGGCGGCGGATCGGATAGCTGGCCGGGCCCAAGGGGATGCGGGTGGGCACCAACCGGCCGGGCCGCCTGATGGATCACAATCTGCGGTTCCACGCCGCTGCCGGTGTAGGGCCGGCCGCTTGGCGAGTAGAATCGGGCGGTGGTCAGTCGCAGGCCGGCCTGGCCGATGTTGAGCGCAAAGATCCCCTGGACCGATCCTTTGCCGTAGCTCCGTTTGCCGATGACGGTGCCACGCTGGTGTTCGCGGATGGCGCCGGCGAAGATTTCGGCGGCGCTGGCGCTATCCTGGTCGATCAGCACGGCTAGCGGAACGCGCCAGGTGCCGGGCTCGTGGGCCGAATAGGTGAAATCTTCCTGGGCGCTGCGTCCGCGGGTGGTGACGATGACGCCGTGGTCGAGGAACAGGTCGGCGGTCTCGACCGCGGAGCGGAGGAGGCCGCCGGGGTTGCCGCGCAAGTCGATGATCAGGCTTTTCATGCCGCGGCGATAGAGGTCCCACAGGGCGCGGTCGAGGTCGCGGGAGGTCGTTTCCTGAAAGCCGGTGATCTTCAGATAGGCGACGCCGTCGGTAGCGGGGAGGATGCGGGCTTCGTCCACACTGGGGACTTCGATGCGTTGGCGGCGGGCGGCGACGGTGCGCGTTTGGCCGTCGGGCCCCACGACGGACAGCGTTACCACCGAGCCTTCGGGGCCTTGGAGTAGGGCGGCGACGCGGTCGGGGGCCAGACCGACGACCGACTGGCCATCGACCCCTACGATACGATCTCCGTTACGGAGACCGGCGGCTTTGGCGGGGCTATTGCCGATCACGCGCACGATGACCAGAGTGTCGCCCTGGGGTTTCAGCTCGATGCCCAAGCCCACGAAGTTGCCGCGGATCTGGGCGTAGACGTCGGACAATTGGTCTGGGGTGAGGTAGGCGGAGTAAGGGTCGAGGGCGCAGGCGGCGGCTGCGGCATATTCCAGGATGACGGCCACGGGTGGAACGCCGAGGCGCCGCTGCGCCAGGGCGGCGGCGGTGGCCACCGCCTGGCAGGCTTCGGCGCGAGTGGCCGGGGGCTGGGCGGCGACATGCTGGCGGACTTCGGCGACGAACGCCGGAACCGGCAGGACCCGGCCAGCCAACCCGTGCGCCTGAAGGAAATCGGTTTCTTCCAGCGCGGCGGCGAGGCCTTGGGTGCCGGCTTCGACCAGGCGGGTCCATTGCGGCGTTTCGACGTAGTGGGCCTGGATTTTCAGGAGGACTTCGGCATAAAGGCTGGTGGCTTCGGCGGTCGAGAGGCGAGCCAGGAGGGCCCGAAAGCTGCGGTCGTGGTAGCGCCGGGTGACTTCGTAATGCAGGCGGGCATGTTCGAGCCGGTGGCGAAGCGCCGTTTCGTCGGGGAACTGGCGGAGGGCGTCTTCGTAATGGGCCACCGCATCGGCCCAGCGGCGCTCGTGTTCCAGGGCCTGGCCGCGGCGCAATATCTCGTCCAGAGGGCTAGCAGCGGGGATGGAGATGGCCAAGGGCGTTTGGCCAATGGCGGCTGTGCCCGGAAGGACAGCCAGAACCACCGCTGCCGCGAGCACTCGGCCGAGCCGCAGGAAGAAACGAGACACCTTGGAAGACCGGATCGCTTGCCAGGGCAGCCCAAGCGGGTACGTCATGGTGTGGGAGATCCAGGTACTGCGGATGGGGTCGGGGCGGTGGTGCGACTGCCCGGAGTGGGGGTTTTGCCCGGTCCTCGGCGGTGTTCGCAGAGAGGGCGGGCCATTGCAATTTGGGCGCGGGCAGGGCGCGGTCCAGCGCCAATATAGAATTCGTTTCGCCCGGAGGCAAAACCCGCCACGGGAAATTGCCCTGGAAAATCCGGCACTTTCCCTGTTACCGGCCGGGCGCGATCCTCGTTTGCCGAGCAGGCCGTTGCGAAGGGCTAATCGGGGTTTGCCGGCTCTACGGCTGGTAACTGCGGCGCGGAACGGGGGGCTGGCAGGCGTAGAGGGCTAATCGGGATTTGCCGGCTGTGCCGGGACGCCGGGCGATGCGGAGTGTGCGGCCTGATGCCGGCGGATAAGCTTTTCGGCCAAATGGATCAGCCGCGCCCAGTCGATGGGTTTGGAGACGTAGGCATCGAACCCCGCTTGGCGGCACTCTTGGGCCGCATGGACCATGGCATGGGCCGAAAGCGCTAGCACGGGTCGCCGGTACCCCTTCTGCCGGAGCAGGCGTGTGGCCTCGTAGCCGTCCATGACTGGCATCTGGAGGTCCATGAGGATCAAGTCGAAGGGTTGGCGGAGGGCTTGTTCGACGGCTTGTTGGCCGTTTTCGGCCAGGAGGACCTCGGCCCCGCTTTTGCGCAACAGGTAGGCGATCAGGCGTTGGTTATCGGGTCCATCTTCAGCCAGGAGGATGCGGCGGCCTTGGAGGACGGCCTTGGGGACTTCGGGCCGGCGGTGCACGGTGGCTGCGGCGAACGCTTCGGTCGAGGGTTCAAGCATCGGCACCCCTTCCAGGGAGCCGGTGGCCACGGTCACCCGAAAGACGCTCCCCTTGCCGGGCGTGCTCTGGACGGTGATGTCGCCATCCAAGAGGGCCGCCAAACGTTTGCTGATTGAAAGGCCCAAGCCGGTGCCGCCGTAGCGCCGGCTGGTGGTGGCGTCGCCCTGGGTGAAGGGGCGGAACAGTTGCCCGAGTTGTTCCACGGTCATGCCGATGCCGGTGTCGATCACTTCGCACTCGAGCATGGGTTGGCCGGGGTGCTGCACCAAACGGGCCCGCAGGCGGACACTTCCCGTTTCGGTGAACTTGATGGCGTTGCCCACCAGATTGATCAGGATTTGCCGGAGGCGGAGCGGATCGGTGTGGATGGTTTCGGGCAGGGGGCCATCGAATTCCAGCGTTAGCGAGAGGTTTTTGGCCGCCGCGCGGATCCGCATCAGCGAGACGATGTCGCACAGGATTTGATGGGGCGAGACGCGCTGGCGGTGGATGTCCAGCCGCCCCGCTTCGATCTTCGAGAGGTCCAGAATGTCGTTGATGATCTCCAGCAGGTGCTGGCCGTTGCGATGAATGGTGCGGGCGGCCTGGAGGGCCTCGCCTTCGGGCAACTGGGTCTGGAGGATTTCGGCGAACCCCAGGATGGCGGTCATGGGGGTGCGGATTTCGTGGCTGACATTGGTGAGGAACTCGGTTTTGGCGCGGCTGGCGGCCTCGGCCGCGTGCTTGGCCTGGCGCAATTGTTCCTCGTAGCGCCGCCGCTCGGTCATGTCGCGCATGACGCACTGGATGGCGATGACCTGGCCTCCCTCGACCACGGGTTTGCCCGTAATCTCGACCGGCACCGTGGAGCCGTCCTTGCGGCGGAGATCCAGCTCGGCCGAGGCCGGTTTCTGGTCCTGCACCATCTGGGTCACGATGCCCCATACATGGTTCCATTGCTCGTCGCTGGCCACATACTGGCGGATGGGTTTGCCAATCTCTTCGGCCGGGTCGTAGCCGGCCAGGTCGGTGATGGCTGGGCTGCAATAGGTCAGGCGGCCTTCGAGGTCGATGGCGAAGACCACATCCTTGAGGTTTTCGGCGAGCAGGCGGTACTTTTGTTCGTTGCGTTTGAGGGCTTCCTCGGCCTGGATGCGGGCGATGGCACTGGCGGCCTGGGCGCCGACGGCCTCCAATGGGGTACGGGCCAGTTCGGGGACGCGTTCGAGGGTATGCGAGCCGGCGGTAATGCAGGCGATGGTCTTGCCTTCGTAGACCAAAGGCACCAGGGCCAGGCCGCGGAGTCCTTCGCGCAAGGCTGCCTCGCCGGTGGGGCCCTGATACTCGGGGGCGGAGAGATAGCGGGGTTTGCCCGCCGCCACCGCCGCGGCTTCGGGCGAACCGGGCGGAAGGTGGCGGATGGCCGCCTCCAAAGTGGGCGAAAGGTTCCGCGAGGCGGCCAGCGTCAGGCCCCCGTGCTCGCTCACCAGGTGGACCGCCCCGCATTTCATTCCCGAGACCTTCAGGGCGGTATCGAGGCACATGGCCAGGGCCTCGGCCAGATCGGACGTGGCTCCCAACCGGCAGGCCAGATCGCGCTGGAGGCGCAGCAGTTCATGGGCGTGCCGCCGCTCGGTAACTTCCAGGTGCAGGTCGTTGACCGCCTTGGTCAGTTCGGCGGTGCGGCGGGCGACCAATTGTTCGAGCCGTTTGCGATAGGCGGCCAGTTCGCGCTCGACCCGCTCGCGCTCGGTGATGTCGCGGATGGCGATGATGGCGTGCCAGCGGCCGCCGAGGAGCAGGGTGGAGAGGGACATTTCGGCCGGAAACTCCTCGCCGCTGCGGCGGAATCCCTTGACCCGCACCATGCCGCCGCCGGCGGTTTGCTCGGTCCGCCGGCGGAGGCGGTCCAGCAATCGGCGGTAGCGGGGCCTGAGGTGGGGGGGAACAATCAGCTCGCAGGCCTCGGCGCCCTGCGCCTCTTCGGCCTCGAAGCCGAACAACCGCGTGGCCGCCCGGTTGAACGAGACGATGGTGCCCCGCTCGTCGAGGACGATCAGGCCGTCGGGGGCGGTATCCATAATGGCTTGCATCTGGGCGGAATGCTCTTCTTGCTCACGGAGGCGGCGTTCGCGCTGCTCGACCGCCTCGATGAGCATCTCGGAGTGGAAGGCCCGCAGCGCTTCTTCTTGTGCGCGGAGTTGCTTGATGAGCGTGTCCTGGCTGACCTGCCGGCGGCAGCGGAGGAGGTGTTTCCAGGCCAGTCCGGCCGCCGCCCCGAGCGCCTCGAACCAGGCCGGCGGCATCGGTCCCCAGGTTCCTGGCGGGGCCACCGCGCCCCAGAGCGCGCCGGGTGGTTCGGCGGGCACACGCAGCGCGAGGAGCTGTTGCTCCTCATCCCCATGCCCCCAGACGCCGAGGCGCCATTCGTTCGGGCCCAGCCAGCCGGCCAGTTGGGTGGCCAACCCCCGTACCGCCGAGAGGTCGCAGCCGGTACCGAAGTCTTCGACCCAGACCGATTCCTGCCGGGCATCGCATAACAGCATGAGGCGCGGCCGGGAGGGGAGCATCCGGGCGAGGGCTGCCAAGGCACCGCTGGTGTCCTGGTGGATTTCCTCGGCCGGGTACAAATCGTCGAGTGCGGAAAAGTCGAGGTCCATGGTTCCCCGCTCACACGTTGAACAACTCGGCCTGACGGGCCAGCTCGCGGTCCAGGTCGGCGGCCATCACCACCAGGTCTTCTTTGGTCAAAGCCAGTGCCCGCAGCCCCTCCAGCCGCCCCAACCGCAGTTTTACCCCAACCGACGTGATGCCTTTGAGCGAGCAGAGCAGGTTGGCCACCTCGACGCAGCGCACCACATCGGCCGACGGGCCCTGGTAGGCGGCCGAATTGTGGTGATACCCCATGGCGGCCCGCACCGGCTCGGGGAAGCGCCAATCCTCGGCCACGCACTGCCCCAGCACCGCATGGTCGAAGCCCAGGACCTGCCGCTCGACTTCGATCAGGTTCCCCTCCGGCTGCAGCGACTGGACGACCTGGCAGAATGCCCGATGGCTGTACTGGTCCTCCAGGATAATCCCCAGATCGTGCAGCAGGCCGGCCAGGAACATGTCCTCGAAATTGGTGAACCGCATGCGCATGGCGACCATCCGTGCTCCGATGCCCACGGCCACCAGATGCCGCCACAATTCGACGCGCCGGTAGGGGCCGATGGCCTCGTCGTTGCGGAAGAGGTCGGCCACCCCGGCGGTCATCGCCAGGTTGCGGATTTGCTTGAGCCCCAGGTAGGCCACTGCCTGCTGGAGGTTGGTGATCTTCATCCGCACCCCATAGGCCGAGGAGTTCACGCACCGCAGCACGCGGGCGCTCAGGGCGGCATCGGCTTCCAACACCCGCTTCATCTCGGCCGCCCCCGCATTCGGGTCGCTGGCCACTTCCATCACCCGCAGCGCCACATGGGGCAAGGTCGAGACTTCGCCGATGCGCCGCAACATCTTTTCCAGGGGTGCGACGGCCGTGCGATCCAGCGAGGTAACACTAATCATAATCCTTCCTGCAAGAGAGTGCCGGTGACGATCCGCAGCCCCACAGGCGTCCTCAGGAAGGATAGGTCACATTTGGCCGCCGACGGCGAAACCGCTGGGCCGGGGATCGCAAAAAAAGGTGTGCCCCCGGCAGCCTTCGGCGAGACCCCGGAGGCCTCCGGTGTGGCGCCGCAAGCCTGCGTATCGGTTGCCCCCGAGGGCCTCGCTTTGCCGCCAGGCCACAAGGGCCCCCGCCACACGCGCGCGGCGGCCGATTCCCCATCCGACGTGTCTCTTGCGGCATAAATGGTCTGGCCCCGATAATCGTCAAATAGGGTACAGCCCAGAGGGGCACGGTAAGCCGCGCGCCGGCGGGAATACCTTCCTTTTTTGGGGACATCGCATGGCGTCGGGAGACTGGTATTACGCCCGGGGGAACCAGCAGTACGGGCCGGTCTCGGCCAGTGAGCTGAAGGCGCTGGCCGATCGCGGCGCCTTGGGCCCCGACGACCTGGTGTGGCGGGCGGGCATGGGCGATTGGGTGGCCGCCCGGCGCGTGAAAGGATTGTTCGAGGGTTCGGGTGGGGGCTCTGGCCCGGCTAGCGGAGCGCGGCCTGTGAGCCCGGTGCCGGCGGTGCCCCCTGGCAGCGGAGCCGCGCCGGGGCAGGCGGCGGCCGGCCTCGCAGGCCCGAGTTCTCCGGCAGTGCCTCCGGCAAGTGCGCCGCCCATCGAGGTGGCCCCGCCACCGCTTGCCACACCGTCGGCCGCTTCAAGACCCTCGGCCGGGCCGGTCGATGGGGCGCCGCCTGCCGCAGCGCCACCGGTTGGACCGCTTCCCCCCGGGGGGATTCCGCCATTACCGACCGGAGGATTGCCACGGGAAGCCTCGCGCCGGGCCCAGGTGACCTTCGAACGATCGTCGGCGGCCTTCGAGCGATCGCGGCTGGGAGAGCGCCCCCACGTGTTCGATTACCTGCTCGATGGGTTAGGGGGTGTTTTCTCGGCCCGGTTTACCGAAGGCGCAGGTTGGCTGCTGGCCTGGGTGGGGCATTACGGGCTGTATGCGGCGATGCTCTTGGTGCTTGTCGTGCACACGGTGGCCGCCGTGCGGGGCAAGACCTTTTTCCCTTTAGCGCCCGCAGCGGTCTACGTGCCGGCCTTGGCCTTGCTTCAGTACGCGGCTGGCCGATTGGCCAACACCTTCCAGCGACTGGATCGTCCCACGACCGGCCAGATGGTTTCGACCACGGTGACGGATTGCCTGGCCCTGTTCGCCCTGTTGGCCGGGGTGGGGCTCCTGATCTTCGGCAGTATTGTGGCCGTCGCCCAGCATGCCTACGCGTGGATTCTGACTGGCCTGGCCGGCTTTGTGGTGTGCCAATACGCCGCCATGCTGGCCTTGAACCCGGAGAGCCTGGGCGTGTCGATCTTGCCGGAGACCACTGTGGGCGAGGAGGCCATCGGGCTGGTGATGTTTTTGGCGAAGCTGGGGATTCGGCTGAGCCCAGCGGTCCTGGCTGCCGGCGTTCTGTGGGGCACAGTCGTGCTGGGGTACGCCCTGTATTTGGCTTTGGGTGGGTCGGCCGCTATGCCGCAGGTTCCGGCCAGCTTGGGCGCTGCTTCTTCGGGCGGCCCGAATCATCCAGCGTTGGACGACTTGCTCGGCACACTTGGAGGATTGGGAGGCGGCGGAGGTGCGGGCCGCCGCGAACTCCAGGCGCTGGCAGAGTTGAGCAAGGAATTGGGCCTGGGCGACTCCGTCCTGCGTAGGTCCCAGGCAATTGGGCCTCTGGCTGTGGCCGCTTCAGCCGAAGGGGTGCTCTTGTGGTCGGCCGCCTTTCCCTTCCTTGCCTATGGAGGGTTTCTGGGCGCTTACGTGCTGGCCGGGCTGCTCCGGATTCTGCTCGGCCTGCCCCTTGCGCACCGGGACGAGGCCCGGCAAGAAGAGAAAAGCCAGGAGTAGCCGCGGGTCGGCCCTGAGCCCGACAGGAGCCGGGCCCGTAAGGGCCCGGTGGTGGTGGGCAAACAATATGTGCCAAGCTGAGCCGGGCCCGTAAGGGCCCGGTGAAATGTGTGCCGCAACACGAGCCGGCGCAGGGCCGCGCGTAAGCCGCGCCTGGTGGCCGTTCCTGGGCCGGCCGCCAAACACAGCCCTTTACAGCATCCCCCGAACTGACCGTTTATTGCAGCGGCAAGTATCCCAGGCTCCGCGAGGAAGCCGCACGCAGGGCGTCCTGCTCGCGCCCGGTGGCCCGGTAGGCCTCTTCCAAAAGGGCCAAATGGGTTTCCCAAAGGGTCTGGCCGGCCCGCAGCCAGCCTTCCAATTGGCGGATGGTCTGTACGTGTCGGCCGGTGGCATTCCATCGGGTGCACGCCCAGGACATGAACTCGCCGGGCAGAGGGCCGAGTTTGGCGGCCTGGTCGAGGGCCGCGGCCGATGCCTCCGGATCCGGCGTCAGTTGCGCCCGGAGCACCAGCAAGTACGTGCGGAGCACGGGATGCCTGGCCTCGGCCGCAAGGGCGTCGGCCGCCGCCGCGTCGCGGGGATGGTTCAATTCGGCCAGCAGGACCTGGAAGGGCGCGGGGGGCAAGGGGCAGGAGGGGCTTGTGGCGGCTTGCTGGTGGCTCTCCTCCTTCTCGTCGTCCAAGATCAGGCTGGCGGCTTCCAGCAGCGAGCGCCAGCGGGCTAGCCCCGTCTGCACGTCGGCACGCCGCCGCAGGAGGTCCACACGCACCCCAAGGGCAAGGCCTGGTGTGGCTAGCGCCTGGTCATACACCTGCGCGGCTTCTGCTTTCAGCCCGTGGGCCGCCAGGCGGTCCGCAATCTCGACCCGATCGATGGGCGTGGCAGGCCACTTGTCGGTCCAGGCCGCCACCAAGGCCGCGGCCTGGTCTTTCTGTCCCAGGGCCAGCCGGGCCAGAAGGCGGGTCTTTTCGAGCGACCAGGGGTGCGGTGCGGGTCGATAGGCCGCACTGGCCGACTCGGCATGCGAAAGGGCCAGTTCGTATCGCTCTGCTTGAAGGGCGGCCTGGGCCAGGCGCTCCCAATCGCCCGCGGTTCGCTGGGCAACGGGCTGCCGAGCCAGAAGCTCATAGGTCTGGCTGGCAGTCAGGCCCGGGAACTCGCCTTGGGCAATGAACCGGGTGAGTTCCGCGGCGGGACCTTCGACCACCTGGGCCAGCCAGCCCAACACCTGTTGGTGCGGTATCGGCAGCTTGCCCTGTTGGACTGCGTATGCCGCCAGCAGGAGGATTAGCGGGTGGTTGGGCCGGGCCTGCAAGGCCGTGCGGAGGTGCCGCGCTGCGTTTTCCCAATCGGTATTCCGCAGGCATTGCACGCCGCGGATGAAGTCCACATCCACCCGGGGCGTCTCGGTGCGGTGGTCGAGCCGGAGGTACCCATGCCAGCCCTCGTCCAGGGGCGGGATGGGTGCCGCGGGCGAACCGCCGTCTGGGAACTCCCACCGCGCCAGGGTCTTGCCCGCCGCATCTTCCAGCCGGACTTCGCGAAGGCGGGGCGCGGGGCCTTGCGGATCGAAAGCGAAGTGCAGGCGCTGGGCCAGCCGGCCGTCGAATCGCGATTCCCAGGCCACGATCTGGCCTGTGTGCTTCGAGAAGGCGGCTTCGATCCAGGCCCGGGTGGGATCTGCATAGCTCGGCAAGGTGAATCGCAATCGCACGATGCCCTTGGCGGCATCCTCGGGTTGGGCCGGCGCGGAACTTACCTGGAACAGGCGGGCAAGTTCCCCATTCGTGCGGTGGGGCAGCCAGGGGAGCCAGGCGTCCAACACCCTCCGGGCCGACTCGCCCCACAAGCCCAATTCCACCAGTTGCAAGGTGGGGTAGGCAATGGCGGCCTGCTCGTCTTCGGTGCGGATGGTCCAGCCGGGCAGTTCGATTTGCAGGCGGCGGCCGTCTTGTTGCCATGCCAGCCGATGCGCTTTTCCTTGGGCGTCGATCCGGCGGCATTGGGTGCGGACGCTGGCCGGTGGGCGGCGCACGGAGAGGAGCTGCAATTCGCCGGGTTCCGGTTCCGGCAGCCTGGCCAGGCCCACCTGGGCCGAAAGTGCCGGTCCCTGTCGTGGCCGGACCCACGGTGTGTGGCTTTCGCCGGTTTCCCACGGACGCGAACCCCGCAGGGCCTCGTAGCGGCTGCGCCGCAACAAGGTGAGAAGATGCCGGACTTCGTCGTGGACCTGAGGGGAGGCGGAGATCACCAGCGCTTCGCGCGCCACGTCTTCCCGGATGCTGCCGGGCCCACCGACTTCGTCCCACTCATGGGGCGCCACCTGGCTTTTGATCAGATCGCTCAGCGCCTCCAAGTCCGGGGGCATCGCGGGTTGTGGGATGTCGGTGATTTTCTCGGCCGGCAGATAGTCGGCCAGCGTGGCCGCACTGGGCCGAAGCCTCCGCAACCGCTCCAGCAGGTCCTCGATTTGGGCGTGGATGTCGTCCGTTGCCCGCACCACGATATCCAGCGTGGGGTAGAAGAACCGGAGGCTGGCCGATCCACCCACTTCATCCCATGAGCTGAATGAAACGGTCGAAAGGATCGTCTCGATGAGGGTGTCCGGATCGATCAGCGTTTTCGGCCCGAAGGCTCGCCCGATCAACCCCGCGGGCCAGGCGCCAAAGCCCGTTGCCGATTGTGCGGGTTGGGCGGGAAGGCCTGCCACCTGGGTTGGCGGTGGTGTCGGGGAAGTTTCGGGGGCCGGTTTTTCGCCAGGCTTTTCCTGGGGCACAGGGGCAGGCGTCTCGGAGGGGGCCGCTCCGGCTCTGGCCACGGCGGTGGGCAATTCCACGGCCTCGCCGCCGGAGGAAAGGGCCTCTGGGGGAGCCAAGCCGCCAGCGCCGCGCGCCATCCTTGCTCCACCTCCCTGCGCCGGCCGGTCGAAGGCGGCTCCCGCGGCCCCGAAGAAGCCGCCGGATGGCGGCGCGACGCCGCCCATACCGCTCCACCCGTCTCTCATGCCCCGCATGGGCGTGTCGGTTTCGAAGCCCCCGAAGCCTCCCAGTCCCAATAGGCGGGACCCGCCACCGGAGCCCCACCCCCAGCCCCATGGCCAGTCCCGCGCCCCGAGCTGGGCGGCGACCTCCGGTTTCAGGGCGTACACGACGCCGCGGCACGAGTGAATGCGTGTCGTGAGGGCGCCGACAGTGACTTCCGGCATACTGATGACCAGCGATTCGCCGTGAATCACCGCGTCCAGCCCGAGCGGCTTGAACAGCCATTTCAACGCTTCACCCAACGGCACGTCCCGCCATTGGGCAGTGACCCGTTGTTCGTGGCTGAAGCCCGCGTCGTCCATCGCCTTGAGGTCCACGAACACGCTATCGCCCACCGTTCGGGCCACATCGGCCAACACGCTCGCTAAAGGAGCCTCGCGATAATCGAACGTGACCGGCCGGCGGAGCTTTTCGCGCAAGCGTTTCTGGGCGGCCAGTTCGGCATCGAGGTAGGGTGCGGCGAGTTCGGCCACATCGGCCGTGCGCCCCAGGTGGACGAGATCACCCACCGGGTAAACGCCGAGGACCATGTTCGAGAAGCGCGCCTCTTCTAACGTGGTGATCCAAAGCCGGTGCGGCTCCTCGACGAAAACAAGCGACTGTTGGCCCAATGCCCGGCGCACGTACTGGCGCACCGTCATGCGCCCCCACGCCCGGACCTCGAACTCGCGGTCTGCGGCCAGGCCAATCTCCTTCAGCGACTTGAAGTCGACGACCACGTTGGCCCCGGTGTATTCGGCCAGCAGGTTGGCCAGCACCTGCACCGAAACCCGCCGCGGTGCCACCTCGATCTGCCGCACCAGCCGGAATGCATGGGGATGGGTCCGCAAGAACTCGGCGGGCGCCAGCGGGCGGACCAGCGGCCAGACATCGGGCACGAAGGGAACCAGGTCGGAGGTGCCGGGCTCGAAAAACGCCCGGTGCGGCCCCAAGGCCTCCAGGACGCCCTGGCGCCAGGCGACGCCCGCCACTTCGCGCACCATGCCCAGGTACTCGGCCGACCGCTTTGCCGCCGGCAGATGGGCCACCCTCTCCAGATGGAGCTGGGCGAGGCGCGGCTCGCCGGCCGCCAAGGCCTGGCGCGCATCGGTGATCGCCTTGGCCACCGCGGCCTGCTCGGCCCGCTGGCTCGGGGGAGGGACGGCCGGCGGTTTCACCCCGCGGCCAAAAGGCCCCACGCCCGCAAAGGAAAAAGGCTCCAGGGCCTCCGGTGCACTCCAGTACCTCCGCCGCAGTTGTCGCGCCACACCCCAGAGCGCGTAATCCTCCTCGCGCTCCAACACCAGAAAAGCCGTATAAGGGGTCAACAGGCTCCATTCCTGCGAAAGCCCCACGATCTTTTGCCGCGGGGCGTCCTCCATCCAACTGACCCCGCCTTCTTCAATCCGCAAGAGTTGCTCGATCTTCCGCTGGGCCCACAACCGGCCCACAAAGACATCGTCCGGCTTCGAATCGACCGCCAACGTCCACTGCCGCACCACCGGCTTGCCCTGGTGCACGACGACCAGCTTGACCTGGAGATTGGCCGTGGGTTGGCAGCGGCCCAGCACGGTCAGCGCCCGCCCCGGCACCCAGCCCGCCGGCGCGAAAACGTCCTCGTCCCGCGCCCCCTCAATGGTCAGCTCCAGGATCGGATCGGGGGTTGGCAACCCGGCGGCCAGCCACGCCTGGAGTTCCTCCTGGCCACGCTGGAACTCGGTGTTGAAAACCAATCCCCCCACCTTGCGCGCCACGTGCACCAGGCGGTCTTCACCCGGGCTCTTGCGCACGGGGATGACGGCCAGGAAGGAACAACCGGCCCGCGACAACTCGAGGATCTCCGGCTCCAAAGCCAAAAGGGTCTTCTCGCGCAGGGGGCGGCTGAACCATTGCCGCTCTTCGGCACATACGGCGCTGCCCACATAAACGACTATCCGCCGCCGGCCGGCCGGGGTGCTGGCGAAGGCCTTGGCCGATGCACGCAGCGCCTGGTTCAGGTCCAGGGCCCCCAGAAACACCGTCTCATCCAAGCGCCGCAGCGCCGCTTGGCGCTGGGCCGCGGTCGCCGGGGCCCACTCGGCGGTCAACCACCGCTGCACCACGTCGACACACACCAGACGAAAGCGGTCTTGCGCCCGCAACCCTTCCAAGACCTTGGCCACCGCCTGGCGCACCCCCCGGCGATCGGGGACCAAAGCCGAGGTCTCGGCGACGACCACCACGTCGGCCGGCGACGGCTCGGCCCCCGCCTGGGGCGGAATCGAGAGATGGAAATAGGTGGCTGCCTGCCCCGCCGGCTCTTCCGGGGCGAACGGCGCCCTCACCTTCGGCGTACGAAGGGCTGCCGCCGTATAGGCCCATAACCGCGGCTCCGGCCCCAACGGCTCCGAGAAACAGAGCACCAAATCGGCCGACGGCCGATAGTTCGCCTGCTTCCACCCAAACCGGATCACTCCCTTTTCGCCGCCCTGGATCTGAAGCTCCGGATGGGTCTGGCAGACGACCGAGCCGGGCCTTGTCGGCCCGCGGAGCACCCCGGTGACGCGGAAGTCCCAGATCGGATCCCCCTCGCTCGGCAGCGGCAGCACGAACCGGTATTGCCCGTCGTCCGACTCCAGCGGCAGCGTGTAATCCAACAACACCCGCTTGGTATCGGCCGACGGAATGGGGAACACCCGCATCTTGAACAGGTTCGTCCCGATCTGTTCCAAAATGGCCGGGTCCCACCGCCGATGCACGATCGCCTCGTACACTTGGCTGGCCCGCCGACGCTCGACCAACTCGCCTTCCATGAGCGAGTCGGGCGTCACGAACATCGCAAACCGGCTGACCGACGCACCGCGCGGCAGGTTGAAGACGAACGTCCCCTCGGCCTGGGCGGGAAGCGGATTGTAGAACGACTGGTCGATCTGCACCAAAGCCACCGGCGGATGCAGCACCAGGTGGGCATGATACCGGACCACCGGCAAAGGATGGGGCGCGCCGGTTCCATCGGTCACAAGCAACTGGCCCACACCGCGGGCCAAACGGAATGCCGGCCGGTCGGGGTCCAGCACGCGCAGTTCTCCGCGCTGGGCCCACGCAGTCGCGCCAAGCAATCCAGATAGCCCCACGGTTGCCCACACCACCAAGTGCCTGATAGACCTCATCGCAGCCTCCCCGCACCTTGGAAAGGTGCCACCGAAAGAAGATCAGACGGGGGCCCAACCTTTTTAGGGGGTGTTCGGCACCGGTCTCACCCTCGAAACCATCGTAGATAGTTGCCGTCGGCAATGCAATCACTTGGGCAATGGCGGTTGGTCGGCCTGGCCCAAGTGGCTCCCCGGCCAGTTCGTTGGCCTGTCTCGTGGCTCGGGGGGCCGTTGGCTTGGCCCAATGGGCCGGGCGCCGATTCGTTACTCTGGCCTTTGCCCGGGCAGGTCGCGGTGGCGGCCCCTTCGGCACCACGGCAATCCAGGTTTCGCGATTTGCCCGACCGGCAAATTTGACCAGAGGCCGGCGGCAAGGTCCTCCCAGGTTCGCTCAAATACCACGGCCGGCGGACAAAGACGGCGTCTCGGGCTGCGGTCGCTCTAAAGGTGGTTGGGTTGTCCCGTCGAAGAGGAAAACAGCGGTTTAGCTAGATTTACCGAATGCTTCGAGCCTGCTTCAGGTCCCGGGGGGGCCGGTCTAATGAAAGCCGTTCTGTGGAGTTTGGGAGTATGCGTAATAGCGGCTGCGGCCCTGCCAGCCGCGGCGGGCCAACCAGACTTGTCGGAAGGTATCGCTTGGGCCGAGGACGCCGAGGAGGCCGGCTTTGCCCAAGCCGCCAGTGATGGCGACCACGAACCCCTTCTTCCTCCCGAGGAGCGGATCCGGCTGGTGGCGGGAATGTTCCAGCCGCCAGCGGTACAGCCCTTGACGGCCCCCTCCGAGCTTCAGCCCTTTGCCCCGCCGGCTCCGGGGCCGGCTACCGGAGGTTTCGGCGAGATCGGGCCGGTGCCCATCGAGGTGGCGCAGCGGCTCGTGGCGGCCGCGGCTGCCGGCCGGACCACCAGCCAGGAACTCCAGGTCTCGCCCCCAAGCGACACCGGCGAGGCCCTCTCCCAGTCGGCCGGTCTCCAGAACGTCGATGTCCAGCGCCGCGGCCAGGCGTCGTTCGATCCGCATATCCGCGGCTACAAATGGGGCCAGGTGTACACCCAGGCCGACGGCGCCTATTGGTTTCCCGTGCGCCTAGACCTGGACACCATGCTGAGCAAGATCGACCCGGCGATGATCGACGAAGTGGTGGTCATCCCCGGGCCGTATGGCCTGAGATATGGGCCGGGTTTTGCGTTCATCGACGTCGTGCGCACCCCCACGCCCCGCTATGACTCGTTCGAAAACCACTTCCGCACCTCGGGTTTGGTGCGGACCAACGGCGGCCAGTTCTATGGCCGCGAGACGGTCTACGGGGGCGGCCCCCATTGGGGATACCGCTTCAGCTACGGCGAACGCAAAGGGAGCGACTACGAACCCGGCGACGGCCCCCAAATCCCCTCCAGCTACCATAACCGCGACTTCTGGGGCGAATTGAGCTACGATCTGACGCCTTGCCAACGCGTCGATTTTTCCTTCAAGCGGCTGGACCAGACCGATACCGAGTATCCCGGCCAGTTCTTCGACATCGGCCACCTGGGCACCTACGCGTTCGACCTGAGTGTGGTCGACCGGGACCCCGCTGGCCCCTGGCATGAGCTGCGCATCGACAGTTGGTACAACCATACCAACTTCCGCGGCGATACCCGTAACAAACACAACGTCGATTTCCCGGTGCTCCAGCGGGTCGATTGGGCCTTGGACCACCAGCCCGCCGGCACCAACAACCGCGTGGAAGGCGAAACCCTGGGCAGCAACTACTCGACCGGTGCCCGGGTGGTGACGCGCTTCGGCGAGCTGGACGAAACCCATGTGCGCCTGGGGGTCGATTTCCGCTACCTCAGCCAGACGATCCGCGAACACCTCGCCCGGACCTATATCGACGGCAGCGGGGTGGACCAACGCCAAGACTTCGACACGGTCATGCCCCACGCCTGGTCGGCCGACCCCGGCTTGTTCGCCGAGTGGTCCTCGCCCATGAACGACGAATGGACCTTGTCGCTGGGCGCCCGCCTGGACTACGTGGAAACGCAGGCCCGCGCAAGCGACCTCATGCCCAACCCGTTCATCGACCCCAACGCCCTGGAACAGAACAACTGGCTTTATGCCTTCTACGTCAACAACCAATTCCAACTGAACGAATACTGGACCCTGAACGGGAGCTTCGGCCATGCGCAGCGCCCGCCGACCCTGGTGGAACGCTACGCCGACCGGATGTTCATCAGCGTCGCCCAGAGCGGCTTGACCCGCTTGAGCGGCGATCCGGCGCTCAACCCCGAACGGAACTGGCAAATCGATTTGGCCTTGAGCACCCAGCGCCAGACGTGGCGCGGCCGGGTCAGCGCCTTCTATGCCTGGGTGATCGACTACATCACCTACGGCGACCAGACGGTCGCCTTGCCCCCCTTCGGCGATGCACGCCTGTTGCAGTTCCACAACACGGATGCCACGCTTTCGGGCTTCGAGCTGGCCGCCGAGTGGGACTGGGCCGATTGGCTGACCCCGTTTGCCACCATGTCGTATGTCGAGGGCCGCGACCGAGACCTCCCAGGCCACCGCGCACCGTTGCCCTCCATCCCCCCGCTGGAGACCCGGCTGGGACTGCGCCTGCATAACGCCGGCCCGCAGCGCCGCTGGGAGATCGAGGGCGAGGCCCGCATCGTCGATAACCAGGACCGCCTGGGGACCATTCGCGTGCAAGGTGGGCAGGCCGCCGAGGTGATCGAAGAACCTACGCCCGGCTTTACCGTCTGGAACCTCCGCGCCTACTGGAACGCCCGCGAGAACCTGAACTTCTTCGCAGGAATCGAGAACCTCTTCGACAAGAAGTACCAGGAACACCTCGACCTGCGGCTGCTGGGGCCCGCGGGCTTCCCGGCCCCGCCCACCCGCGTCCTTTCGCCCGGAATTACCCCCTACGTAGGCCTGAACTGGATCTTCTAACCCCCGTCAGCCCACCTTGTAGGCCTAAGCCGCAGGGTGGGTGCTCTGCACCCACGCGCAAACTGAGCCACACGGCAAAAGCCCCCGGTGGAGGCACGTGGCACGGCCAGAGCGAAGCGATGGCCGTGGCCCCAACCACGCCCTTCGCTTACGCTCAGGGTGGCACCCA
>FWPU01007752.1_pt1 | contig 19303 bp, 17 predicted proteins | sample 2228361 | NCBI WGS metagenome assembly FWPU01 (sample SAMEA103939777, study PRJEB20133) | metagenome
TTCCGATCTTTTCAACTGCTTCCCCCGGTGCGCGCGGGCGCGCTGCCTGTCGTACCACCGCCTTCAGGCGGTCACGGGTGCTTCCCCGGTGCGCGGTTTCAATCGCCAGCCAGGGTATTTGATCGGGAACATGTTACAGTTATGATAGAAGGAGTCCTGTTTTGTCCAGCTCAGACCGTGCGCATCATTGCTAAAAAGACCTTGCGGGAGTTCTGGGAACGCCACACAGATGCAGAACAGGCGCTCAAGGCATGGTATTACGATGTAAAACATGCTGACTGGAAAAGTCCGAGCGATATTCGCAATATGTACATAACGGCAAGCATCCCGGCAAACAACCGTGTAATTTTAATATTCGCGGGAACGCCTATCGCCTTGTGGCGGCCATAAATTACGACTTTGGTATTGTCTATATTCGTTTTATTGGCACTCACCAGGAATACGATCAGATTGACGCAGAGCATATTTAGCGGAGATATAACGATGCAGATCCGGCCTGTTCGCAATGACGCCGATTATCAGGCAGCGCTTGCGGAAATCGAAACTCTGTTTTCCGCGCGTCCCGGCACTCCGGAAGGCGATCGTCTGGATATTCTTGTCACACTGGTTGAAGCCTATGAGGCAAGACATATGCCGATTGCAGCGCCCGATCCGGTTGCCATGATCGAGTACATTCTGGAAAGCCGCGGACTCACCCGGCGCGACCTGGAGCCGTATATTGGCAGTCGGGCGCGGGTTTCTGAGGTGCTCAATCGCCGGCGAGCCCTGACGCTTGAGATGATCCGGAAGTTGCACCAGGGCTTAGGAGTGCCGGCTGAGGTCTTGATTCAGCCCTACGACCTGCATCATAAGGCTGCATGAAGGGACACTCTTCCGGGGCTGATGCACACGCATGATGAGCGCCGGTATTCGCAGTGCGGCAGCCCTGATAACTGCTTAACCACCCACAATGTCGTTTTTTCGTTGTCCATTCGCTGACCGAAGAGCGCCAGCGGTCAACGAATAGAGCGCGAATCAACGAATGACCCGCTGCCCGCGGGTCACGGTGAGTCCCCATCTGCGCCATCAACGGGTGCTGTCACCCCGCAACGTCCAGCGTTTCCCTGAAAAACGCGATGATTTCGTCTGTGTGCTCGGTGACGTACAGATACCCGCCGTACCGCTCGTTCGATGGGGCTGCAACCACTCGTCGGGCGCGCGGGGTGTTCGCCGCCATCGCCTCGACATCCGCCGGCGACCCCCAGCGATCACCCTGCCCCTGGATGTAAAGTACATCGGTGTCGCGCAGGCGGTGTACCCAGGCGGCTGGCGCAATTGCGTCGAATGACGGCGCGCCGAATGCCTGGTGGAGCATCCCGCCGATCCGGATCAGGGTCGGTCCGGCGGGACCGAGCACGTCGCGCGCGGCGTTTGGCGCAAATACCGTTGCACTCGTCGGTTGCACGGCGACGATGCCGCGAATGGGGGCGCAATCAGGGGCGGCGCGCAGCGCGGCGTTCGCCCCCATGGAATACCCGATCAGCCCGATCCGCTCGCCGTCCACATCCTGGCGCGCGCGCAGCATCGTCACTGCGCCGATCACGTCGCGCGCTTCGTTGACGCCAAACGTCACCGGTATGCTGGCGTCGCTGAGACCATGGTTGCGCAGGTCGAAGAGCAGCACATGAAACCCGGCGCGGCTGAAATCTGCCGCCGGTTCGAGAAAATCGACGGTGCGGTCGGGCAGCACCGTTGCGCCGGCGCGATTACCGCAGCGGTTCCAGGGCCAGCCGTGAATGAACACGATTGTCGGCGCGGGTGAGCCATCGTCGTTCGCCCGGTGGATGAACCATCCGCGCAGCGTGACGCCATCCTGCGCCGCGAATGTGACATCCTCGGCATGGAGGTTCACATCGGCAGGGTAGCGCCACAGTGGCTGACGCATACTGACGATCATCAGTTGCAACGCTTTGGTTGCGCGGTACGCCGTCGGACCGACCGCCACCCCCGCACCCAACCCGACAAGGAACGGCGCAAGCCGCCAGAAACGTGACATGGTCAGTCTCCTGATCTTGTATACTGCTTTGTACCATTCTACTCCACTGACAACGAAAGAGACTCCGATGCCAGGAATGATTGTGGCGCCAGAACCGATTGCCGTCGAGGCTGGGGCGCGGGTGCTCATGAATGGCGGCAACGCTGTCGATGCCGCCGTGACGTGCGCCTTCGTGCAGATGATTGTCAACCCGCAGATGTGTGGTCTGGGCGGATACGCGCTTGCAGTCGTGCGGCTGGCGGGTGAACCGGCCGCGCACACGATCCTGCTCGATGCCCCCGCGCTCGCGGGATCGCGGGTGCGCCCCGATATGTGGGTTGACCGACTCATCGGCATGAACCCGGACGGCTGGGGGTACTTTCTGACCGGCAAGGTCAATGATGTCGGGTATCAGGCGATCTGTACGCCGGGTGTGGTGCAGGTCCTGGCGACGCTGCTGGATCGCTGGGGGAGCATCGGTTGGGCGCAGGCAATCGAGCCGGCAATCCACGTCGCCGAAGAAGGGTTCATGGTCGATAGCGTTCTGGCGAACCGCTGGAAGACCCGCGCGCTGTATCCGGAGGCGAGTTCGCTGCTCGACTACATTCTGGCGAATGCAGAAGCGCGGCGCATCTATCTGACGGCTGATGGACACCCTTACGACGAGGGGATGGTTCTGCGCAACCCCGACTATGCCCGCACCCTGCGCCGCCTCGCCGATGCCGGTCCCGACGACTTCTACCGCGGTGAACTGGCGCGGCGCGTCGCTGATGACATTGCCGCCAACGACGGCTTCGTCACCGCCGATGACCTGGCGGAGTACGCGCTGCGCGAAGAGCCGCCGACGATCGGCACATATCGCGGGTACACCATCGTCTCCTCGCAGGCGCCGCATGGCGGCCCGACGCTGATCGAGGCGCTGAATATTCTCGAAGGGTGCGACCTGCGCGAACTGGAGCACAACAGCGCCGATTACATCTTCACGGTGGCGATGGCAATGAAAGCTGCATTTGCGGATCGCAATCGGCATATTGGTGATCCGGCATTCGATGCTGTTCCCATCGACTGGCTCACGAGCAAAGAGCGCGCCGCGCAGTGGCGGGCGCAGATCGACGCCGGACTTCCGATCAATGTCGCGGCGTTACCCGGAGGTCCTCCCGACACCACCCACGTCAGCGTGGTCGATGCTGCTGGCAACTGCGTTGCGCTCACCCACTCGCTCGGCATGTCGTCAGGGGTCATCACGCCGGGTCTCGGTTTTATGTACAACAACTCGATGATCAATTTCAACCCGATCCCCGGTCATCGCAACTCGATCGCGCCGCGCAAAGGGCGCACCACCGGCATGACGCCCACCATCGTGTATGCCGACAACCGTCCGGTGCTGGTCATCGGCGCGCCGGGGGCGAATCGGATTATCACCGGTGTGCTGCAGGTGTTGTTGAACATCATCGACTTCGGGATGAGTCCGGCGGAAGCGGTGCAGGCGCCGCGGTTCGACTGCCAGGGTGAGCGGATTGTGGTGCAGAACCGCATTCCTGAGTACATCTGCGCCGAAGTGCGCGAACGTCACCCGGTGGTGCGCGCGCCGCAGAGTTATGGCGCCTTCGGGCTCGTGCAGGTCATCGCCATCGACCCGGCGCGCGGCGGGTTGCGCGGCGCGTCCGACCCCGGCGGGGCGGGGATGGCGTTGGGTGTTGAACGTTGAACGTTGAACGTGGGAACGTGGGAACGTGGGAACGTGGGAACGTTGAACGTTGAACGTGGGAACGTTGAACGTTGAACGTGGGAACGTTGAACGTTGAACGTGGGAACGTTGAACGTTGAACGTGGGAACGTGGGAACGTTGAACGTTAAACGTTGAACGTTGAACGTGGGAACGTGGGAACGTTGAACGTTGAACGTTGAACGTTGAACGTGGGAACGTGGGAACGTGGGAACGTTGAACGTTGAACGTGGGAACGTTGAACGTTGAACGTGGGAACGTGGGAACGTTGAACGTTAAACGTTGAACGTTAAACGTTCAACATAGTTGGCTAGCGCCTATCGATCCTGTTTCAGGACAGAACGCATGAACGAACCATTGATCTTCCCCGACATTACCGATCGACTCGACATCCATCCAACCGCGTATATTTCGCCATATGCGTATGTGCGCGGTACGGTCAGCATTGGCGCCGATTCGTCCGTCTGGCCCATGGTCGTTATCCGGGGCGATAACGGGTTCATTCGGATAGGGGCGCGGTGCAACATTCAGGACGGCAGCGTGCTCCACGCCGACCCCGACGCCTGGCTGACGATTGGCGACGGGGTGAGCATCGGGCATGCAGCGGTCGTTCACGGCTGCACTGTCGAAGATGATGTGCTGATCGGGATCGGCGCGGTTGTGCTGAACCACGCGCAGATCGGCGCCGGCAGCCTGATCGCGGCGCGCGCGCTGGTGACCGAGGGCATGGTCGTGCCGCCAGGGTCGCTGGTGATGGGCGTTCCCGGCGTCATCCGTCCACTCGGCGAGGGTCGCATCGATCGCATCCGTCGCACGGCGCAACGTTACGTGGCGCTGAAAGAGCGTTACCGCTCCTCTGGCGGTTGACCGCCTGGTGCGGCATCGGCGGGCGAGACGGCAAACCGGTCGGTCGGTCGTGAACCCTGGTCGAGCGCGTCCTGCACCGGTACCACCTCCACAACATCACTCGCGGAAGGAACCGATGGCGCACCGCCTGCGGAAGGCGCTGCGCTCTCAGCGCTCGTGACCGCTGGCGGCGCTGCTGCTGGAGGGGACGGCGCAGCAACCGTCGTCGCCGTTGGTGCAGATGGCGGCGATGCCGCCTCTGGTGATGCTGGCGCGACTTCTTTTTCTGCTGCGCCTGTTTGTGACGCGGCTGGAGGGGCAGATGCTGGCGGCTGCATGGCCACCGGGTGATCTGGCGGAGAGAGCGGCGTCGGCGGTTGCGCGGCGGTCGTGCTGCCTGGAGCAGGAAGTGATGGCGCCGCGTCGCCGAGGGGCGTCGCCGAAACGGACACACCAGTCTGCGCATCCGCTGCGGACGTTGCTGAGGTTGAAGCGCCAGACTGTGACTCCTCCAGATCGCGCGCCACCAGTCGTCCGGCGAGCGGGTAGGCGAACCGTTTGCCGCGGTAGACCATGTATGCGCCATAGAGGGCGTACACGGTCGCTGCAAATCCGTACCCGATCGGAAGGATCAGTCCAAACAACGCGACCCAGAACGTATCCGGCAACGTGCCGTCACGGTAGAGATCGGGACGCAGCGCAGCGGGCAGCAGCGAAAGCAACAGACACCCCGACCACAGGAGCATCAGCAGCACTATGCCCAGCAGCGTGCCTGCCTGGTAAACCAGCGCCTGCACGATATGCGCGCGCACAAAACGCGATCTGCGGCGCTGCGTCGCCCAGAGAACGACCGTCAGCGTCAGACCGGTCAGACCTGCCGCATTCGCTATTATGCTGGCGTGCGCCATTGCAGCTGTCAGGCGCTCATCTTCATCGGGTCGAGCCATGTCTGGTAAAACTCACGCAAATGCATCGTACCGGCGATTATAGCACAGACCTTCCATGCTACAATTATTCTATCCGTTTCTCTCGCGCAACGGCAAGGAGCAGAGAGAGGGTCGCCTGAGATGTGCAACGCTGCACTCTGCTGCACCATGCCGGTACAATCGCATGCCGATGACAGGAATCAACAACCAATGAATTTCGCAACCATCGACGAGTTACAGCAGGCGCTCGCCGCACACGATTACATCGCCGACCGTCCACTGACGACCGCGATTTTTCTGGCGCTCAAACTTCAGAAACCGCTGTTGCTGGAAGGGGAGGCGGGCGTTGGCAAGACCGAGATTGCCAAAACGCTGGCGCGGATGCAGGACCGCCACCTGATCCGCCTCCAGTGCTACGAAGGTCTCGATGTCAACACAACGATCTATGAATGGAACTACACGCGGCAGATGGTGCAGATCCGCCTGATGGAGGCGCTTGGCGCCTCTGACGCCCATGTCGCGCTCAACGAAATCTTCAGCCCCGAGTTTCTGATCAAGCGCCCGTTGCTGCAGGCTATCGAAGAGAGCTGGGATCGCCCGCCGGTGCTGCTGATCGATGAGATCGACCGCGCTGATGAAGAGTTCGAGGCGTTCCTGCTCGAACTGCTCTCCGACTGGCAGATCAGCATCCCGGAGATCGGCACCATTCGCGCCAGTCAGCCGCCGACGGTCATTATCACCAGCAACCGAACCCGCGAAATTCATGATGCGCTCAAGCGACGCTGCCTGTTCTACTGGATCGATTATCCGTCGCTCGATAAGGAACTGCGGATCGTCAACGTCAGAGTACCCGGCGCCTCCGAGCGTCTGTCGCGTCAGGTGGTGGCGTTTGTTCACGAATTGCGCAAACTCGATCTCTTCAAACTCCCCGGCGTCGCCGAGACGCTCGATTGGGCAACGGCGCTGACGGCGCTCGATGCGCGTGAACTTACCGCTGAGCTTGTCGAGGATACGCTCGGCGCGATACTCAAGTATCAGGACGATATTGCCCAGGTGCGCGGTCAGGGAGTGCGCTCGCTGCTCGAGAAAGCCGGCGTATAGCGTCATTGAGCCATGAGAAGCGGCTTCATGAGCGGAATCCTGACGATGGAGCGTCTGCTTTAACACTACAACGAGACATCGCGTGATGATCGCACCACAAAGGCACGAAGTTCACAAAGGCCACGCTTATGAATCTCGCTTTTTCGAGCCCGTTGCGCCTGCACATGCGCCTGTTCACGATCGAGGGTTCGGGAGAAGCCCTCGCGATCAAGGATCGACGGCGGGAAGGCTTTCGCGAACGTCACGAGGCGCCGCCCCGCTGACGTAAAAGCGCCATGGGTGCGATACGTCTGAACACGTACCTTTGTCGTACACGAGCAATCTCTTTGTAGTGCTGCTTATGGACACATTCGAAGATCTCATCCCTCAGGGCAACCTGATGACGCACGTGGTGGCATTCGTCCATCTGCTGCGCAGCACCGGCATCAAGGTCAGCATCGAGCAGACGATCGATCTGGTGCGGGCGTTGGAACATGCACCGATTGTCGCGCGCGACGATTTTCGTGCTGCTGCGCGCTGCACGCTGATCTGCCGACGTGAAGACCTGCCGGTGTTCGATGCCGCATTCGATTTCTACTGGCGCACGCAGTCGGGGTTCGATCCGCTCATGCTGGCGATCCCGGTGGTCAAAACGCCGCCAAAGCCGCTGCGCCTGCCACGCCGTCCGCGCAGCCAGGGCGACGGGCGCAATGAGCCGGATCGTCACGAAGAACAGCAGGAAGAGAAAGTCGGTTTTACGCTCACGTTTACCGCTTCCGAAACGCTCCGCACCAAGGATTTCGGCAGTTTCAGCTACGAGGAAGTGCAGGCGTGCAAAGAGTTGCTGCGCACGCTCGAATGGCGCATCGAGCCGCGCCGCACGCGCCGCCGCCGTCCGGCAAACCGTCCCGGCGTGATCGACATGCGCCGTCTCCTGCGTCGGAACCTTCGATACGGCGGCGATCCGATCGAACTGACCTTCCGCGAACCGCGGTATCGGCAGCGTCCACTGGTCGTGCTGTGCGACATCAGCGGATCGATGGATCGCTACAGTCGTATTCTGCTCCAGTTTGTCCACACGATCTCGAACGGTTTGCGTGATGTCGAAGCCTTTGTGTTTGGCACGCGCCTGACGCGCATCACACGCCTGTTGCGCGAGCGCGACATCGATGAAGCGATTGCCGCCGTCAGCAAACAGGTGGTCGACTGGTCGGGCGGGACGCGCATCGGCGATGCAGTGCGCCATTTCAACTATGCCTGGTCGCGCCGCGTGCTGGGGCGCGGACCGGTAGTGTTGCTCATCAGCGATGGCTGGGATCGCGGCGATCCACAGGTGCTCGCGCGCGAGATGGCGCGTCTGCAACGCTCATGTCACCGTTTGATCTGGCTAAACCCGTTGCTCGGCAACCCGCGCTACCAGCCGCTCACCCAGGGAATGCAGGCAGCGCTCCCGTTCATCGACGACTTTCTGCCGGTGCACAACCTGGTGAGCCTCGAACAACTGGGCGCAAAACTGGCGATGCTCGGTGCGCGCCGACCGGAGCGCCGCCAGAACGCCGGGGGAAGGGCGAGGGCATGAAGGTTGCGGGTGGGAAGGTGGAATGCGGTACAGGGGTGTTCGGGCGGGTTCTTACGCAAAGATGTGGTATGGACCGCTCCAGAAGCTTGACCATTCGCCTGCCTGGGATATACAATGCACGGCACGACATGATGCGCTTCCAGAGCGCCTGGGAAGGAATCATCGATGCTGACGCGCAATCGTTTCGCCCTGTATACCTCGGGTGTACTGGTCTACAACCTGCTGGTTATTCTGTGGGGCGCTTTCGTCCGGGCGACGGGTTCGGGCGCAGGGTGCGGCAGTCACTGGCCCCTCTGCAACGGTGAAGTCATTCCGCGAGCGCCGGCGGTCGAAACCATGGTCGAGTTCACCCATCGCCTGACGAGCGGCGTGGCGCTGCTGATGGTGGCAGGTATGCTGGTGTGGGCGTATCGTGCATACCCCCGTGGTCATATCGTGCGGCGCGGCGCGATGCTCTCGATGGTGTTCATCATTACCGAAGCGCTGCTGGGCGCAGGGCTGGTGCTGTTCGAACTGGTGGCGCACAATGCGTCGTTGACCCGCGCTGTCTCGATGGCGGCGCATCTGTTGAACACCTTCATCCTGCTTGCCTGCATCACGCTGACCGGATGGTGGGCATCGGGCGGCGAGCCGATACGCCTGCGCGGTCAGGGCGCTGTCGCCGCCTGGCTGATCACCGGCATGGTCGGGATGATTCTGGTCGGGATGACCGGTGCGGTGATCGCTCTGGGTGATACCCTTTTCTTTGCCCATACCCGTGCGGGCGGAAGTGAGGAAGACCTGGCGCCGCTCGTGTCGGCGATCGTCTCGATCCGCCTGATGCACCCTGCCATCGCCATTGGCTTTGGCGCGTTCGTGGTCGTTGCAGCCTGGTACACGAGTACGGCGCGCCCCGGCGCGACGACGCGCTGGCTGGCAATTGCGCTGACAGCGTTGTATGCTGTGCAACTCGCGGCCGGGTATGTCAACGTCGCGCTTCAGGCGCCGGTCTGGATGCAACTGGTGCATCTGTTCCTGGCGGACGCTGTCTGGATTGCGCTGATCCTGCTGGCCGCGTCAGCGCTGCGGGTCAGCGCGCCTTCACCTGAAACACGCCCCGCAGCGTCGATGGCAGGGGTCAGGTGATGTTGAACGTTGAACGTTCTAACGTTCAACGTCGCGCCGCAGACGCCAGATCAGGAATCCCATCAACCCGGCGGGACCCGCCATCAACGTGGCGAAGAGCGCAGGGATGCGCACGTGCCAGGGAGCGTTCAGGCGACGGCACTCGTGATAGATCCACGCACCACTGAAGAGATCGAGGGCGAGCATGTGCGCCCACGCCGCAGCCGCGCCTTCGGATGAACTCATCCCCTTGCGAATTCCTTCCAGTGAGGTAAAATCTATCGCTGCGCCGTCGCGCCGCCCGCGCCGCACGGCCAGCGCCAGCGCGACAACATAGTTCAGACCGGCGATGATAAACAGCGGTCCTGGCCGGCTCATCCGCTCGGTCAGCGGATGCCCGGGCGCAAACATCATCGCCAGCCAGAGCGGCATCGGGAAGACGTTCAGATACTGAAAGAACCGTTCCATTGCTCTCCTCCTCGAACAGAATGCGTGACATTGCAATCATTGGAGCGCCGCTCGATCTCGGCGCCGGACGGCGCGGCGTCGATATGGGTCCGAGCGCAATCCGGTATGCCGGGTTGCGCGAACGAATCGCGGCGCTGGGCTATCAGGTGCGCGACCTTGGCAACATCAGCGTGCCGCTGGCCGAACAGATTGAACCGCCAGCGCCGGATGAACCGTTGCGCTACCTCCAGCCGATCGCGGTTGTCGTTCGCGACCTGGCGCAGCGCGTGCGCGACGTTGTTGCCTCTGGCGCCCTGCCGCTTGTGCTTGGCGGCGACCACAGTCTGTCGATTGGGTCGGTGGCGGGTGTGGCGCACAACCGGCGTGTCGGCGTGATCTGGCTCGATGCGCACGGCGATTATAATACACCAGAGACGACGCCATCGGGAAATATTCACGGCATGGGTCTGGCGGCGCTCACCGGGCGCGGTCATCCCGCGCTGACCGGGGTTCTCGGTCAGACGCCGGCGGTGCGTCCGGGAGATGTCGCGCTGGTTGGTGTGCGCAGCCTCGATGATGGCGAACGCGACCTGCTGCGCGCATCTGGCGTGCATGCTTTCACCATGCACGATATCGACCGGCGTGGGATGGCGTCGGTGATCGAAGAGGCGATCCTGCACGTCAGCGTCAATACCGTTGGGTTTCACCTGAGTTTCGATCTTGATGTCCTCGACCCCAACGAAGCGCCAGGAGTCGGCACGCCGGCACTGGGGGGCATTACGTATCGTGAGGCGCATCTGGCGATGGAACTGGTGGCGGCGTCAGGGCGTCTGATAGGGCTTGATCTGGTAGAAGTCAATCCTGTTTTCGACGCGCGGAACACGACGGCGCTCCTGGCGGTCGAGTTTGCGCTTTCAGCGCTGGGGAAACAGATTTATTGAGCGGTGTTAATAACATTGTCGCGCAAATAAATACACTTTGATCGGTTGCATATGTTTTGTGTATTGAATGTAGAGAAACCTCTGTGACGGTTAAGATTTCTTCACCGTTTTAACGAGGCATATCTGGTTGTGGCTGTAACCATCTGTGATATTATTTACCAAGGTTGCAAGATGCCGTTCAGATTTACCGACAAGTGTCCGACGCACCAATGGAAGCCGTCGCGCTGCCGCATCTCACGGCTCCGGAATCGCACTGCGAGAACTAGAGAGGGTGCAACCAGACGATCTCGCTCCTCCCGGAAACCCGTGTCACACATGCCATCGTTCATGTCGGCATGTGCTGGTTAGTTCACACCATCCGGTCGTCCTTTCAACACTGGTCCGTGGCGACCGTATGCCGTGTGCTGTGCACGGGATGTTTGACCTGCCCGCGTCTCACGACGCCGGGTGTGCGATGAGGGCGTCTGGCGTCGTGTGCGATGGGGAAGAGACAGGTCGGCGACAGGGGTGGTCCATGTCGGTAAAATCCCGCTGATACGCATCGTGTGCTGTCATCCGTCATCAACCTGCTAGATGCTAGAAAGGCGCCACATGGCCCAAGTATTCGACCGGAGAGCCAATACGCTCGCCAGGGTGAGCATTTTTGCCGGCATTCCACTGGTGCTGGCGATTCTCGGCGGAGTCTGGTGGCTGTTTGGCTGGTCGGACTGGCACCGTGACGTGGGTGTCGAGATTCCGCAGCCTGGCGGCGGGTTCAACCATCAACTGCACGTCGCGCTGGGAATGGACTGTCGCTACTGCCATACGGCAGTCGAGGTCTCAGCCCACGCCAACATTCCGCCAACCGAAACGTGCATGGGGTGTCATTCGCAGATTATCAGTCGCAGTGAGAAAGTCGCCTTCCTCTGGCAGAGTTGGGAGACCGGAACCGCGATCCAGTGGAATAAAGTCCACGACCTTCCCAAGTTCGTCTATTTCAATCATAACATTCATGTCGCCAAGGGCGTCGGCTGTTCGACGTGCCACGGGCGCATCGATCAGATGCGTGTCGTCTACAAGACGCAGCCGCTGTTTATGTCGTGGTGCCTGGATTGCCACCGCAACCCGGAAAAATATGTCCGTCCACGCGAGGAAATCTTCAACATGGCGTGGACGCCGCCAGCGAACCAGCTCGAGGTTGGTCGGCGTCTGGTTCAGGAATACGAAATCCGCTCGTCGTGGGAATTGACCAATTGCGCCATCTGCCATCGCTAGGAATTGAGCGTGACTATGAGTAATCAGTCTCAAGATTTGAACGCACTGCGCGCGCGTCTTGCGAACGCCGAAGGGCGCGAATTCTGGCGCAGTCTCGATGAACTGGCTGATACGCCGGAGTTCAACGAATTGCTCAAACGCGAGTTTCCGCGTGGCGCTGCTGAGTGGCGCGACCCGGTGAGCCGGCGCAATTTTCTGAAACTCATGGGCGCGTCGCTGGCGCTCGCCGGTCTGTCGGGTTGTCAGTTTGCGCTCAAGCAACCACAGGAAAAGATCGTTCCGTATGTCCGTCAGCCGGAGGAGATCATTCACGGGAAACCGCTCTTCTTTGCCACAGCCGCGCCATTCGCCGGCTTCGGCACGGGTCTGCTCGTCGAAAGCCACGAGGGTCGGCCGACGAAAATCGAGGGAAACCCGGATCATCCGGCATCGCTCGGCTCGACCGATCTGCTTGCCCAGGCGATGATTCTGACGATGTACGACCCGGATCGCTCGCAGGCGCCAACCAACGCCGGGCAGGAGTCGACATGGGAGGCGTTTGTGGCTGCTGCAACAGCCGCGGTTCAGGCGCAAGCCGCACGACAGGGCGCCGGGCTGCGCGTTCTCTCCGGCGCGATTACATCGCCAACGCTGGTGGCGCAAAAAGATCAACTGCTTGCGCAGTTCCCACAGGCGAAGTGGTATCAATATGAGCCGGTCGGTCGCGATAATGCCAATGCCGGTGCGCGGCTGGCGTTCGGCGAAGATGTACACACGATCTATCGGCTCGATACGGCGAAGGTGATCGTCGGGTTCGACGCCGACTTTACCGCTCCATCGCCGACTGGTGTGCGCATGGCGCGTCAGCTGGCCGATGGGCGTCGCATCCGCAAGGGAACGAAAGAGGTCAACCGGCTGTACCTCGCCGAGAGTACGCCGTCGATCACTGGCCTGCTCGCAGATCACCGATTGCCGGTGCGCTCATCACAGATTGAGCATATGGTGCGCGCGCTGGCGATTCTGGTTGGTGTGCCGGATGTGGCGGCAGGCGCAGCCCTCAGTGATGCCGAGAAGAAGTGGGTCGAAGCAGTAGCCAGAGACCTCCAGGCGCACCGTGGCGCGTGTGTCGTACTGGTCGGCGAAAGTCAACCGCCGGTGGTCCACGCGCTTGGTCACGCGATCAATGCTCAACTCGGCAATGTCGGCAGCACCGTGGTCTACACCGAACCGGTCGAGAGCGACCCGGGCGGCGGCATTGCTGCGCTCAGCGCGCTGACCCAGGAGCTGAACGCCGGCACAGTCGAGGTGTTGCTGATGCTCGACAGTAACCCGGTCTACAATGCGCCTGCCGACATCCCATTCGCCGAAGCGCTGGCAAAGGTGCCGCTGAGCATTCATGTCGGTCTCTACCGCGATGAAACGGCGCAGCAGAGCACCTGGCACATCAACGGCGCGCACTTCCTGGAGGCGTGGGGCGATGTGCGCGCGTTCGATGGGACGACGACCATCGTCCAGCCGCTGATTGCGCCGCTCTACAATGGTAAGTCGGCGATCGAGGCGCTCAATGTGTTCCTTGGCAAGCCGCAGGAGACCGGGTATCAGACGTTGACTGCCTACTGGCAGGCGCAGGATACGAGCGGCAATTTCCGCGTGTTCTGGAATACAGCTCTGCACGATGGCGTCATTACCGCCACGCAGGCGCGCAGCCGCCGGGTGACGCTCCAGCAGGGGTTTGCCAGCGCGCCCCCGCCAGCGCCTGCTCAGGGGCTGGAGATTGTGTTCCGACCAGACCCCTCGGTATGGGACGGCTCACTCGCAAACAATGCCTGGTTGCAGGAGACGCCCAAGCCGTATACCAAACTTACGTGGGATAATGTCGCTATGATGAGCACGCGCACTGCAAACGCGCTGGGTCTCAAGAATGGCGATGTGGTACGGCTGACCTACCAGGGACGTTCGGTGGACGCGCCGGTCTGGGTCCAGCCGGGGCATGCCGATGATTCGGTGACGGTGCATCTTGGCTTCGGACGCACGGCTGCCGGGAGGGTCGGCAATAATGTCGGGTTCAACGCCTACCGCCTGCGTACCAGCACGACGCCATGGTTCGGTGTTGGGCTGGAGGTGGCGAAGGTCGGCGAGAACTATAAACTGGCAAGCACTCAGGGGCACTTCCTGATGGAAGGGCGCAAGAAAGACCTGGTGCGCTACGGTACGCTCGCTGAGTATGTGGAAGACGAGAAGTTCCTGCAGGTCGAGAAGAAGGAGCCGATCTCGCTGATCGGCGAGTTTGAGTACAACGGCTACAAATGGGGGATGTCGATCGACCTGAATGTGTGCAACTCGTGCAATGCCTGCGTGGTCGCCTGCCAGTCGGAGAACAACATTCCGGTGGTCGGCAAGGACGAGGTCTGGCTTGGACGCGAAATGCACTGGATCCGCATCGACCAGTACTACGTCGGCGATGAGCATACCCCGAACGTCTACAACATGGTGATGCTCTGCCAGCAGTGCGAACATGCACCGTGCGAGATCGTCTGCCCGGTGGCTGCCACAGTTCACGACGCAGAAGGGTTGAACAATATGGTGTACAACCGCTGCGTTGGTACGAAGTATTGCTCGAACAACTGCCCATACAAGGTGCGCCGGTTCAACTTCCTGCAGTATCAGGATGTGCCATATCGTTCGCCAATCGATGCCTCGACTGAAAATGACAGCATCCCGGTGCTCAAGATGATGCGCAACCCGGATGTTACGGTGCGGGCGCGTGGTGTGATGGAGAAGTGTTCGTTCTGCGTTCAGCGCATCAATGAAGCGCGTATTCAGGCGCGCACGGAGAATCGGCGCATCGCCGACGACGATATTGTGACGGCGTGTCAGCAGGTCTGCCCAACGCAGGCGATCGTCTTCGGCGATCTGAACGATCCGCAGGCGCGGGTTGTGGCGTTGAAAGAGCAGCCGCTGAAGTATACGTCGCTCGATAAGCTGAATACCAAACCACGGGTCAGCTATCTGGCGAAGATCAAGAATCTGAACCCCGATCTCGCAGAGGAGAAAAAGGCATAATCGCAGCGAACGGCAGATGGCGGGAAAACGGAGCAATCCTTCATCCCGCCCCAGGATAGACGGAGTAGCACATGGCTTCACAACCCGCACAGAAATCGGCGTATGGCAAGATGCTCGAAGAACTCCTGGGCCCGAAACAGACGTATGAGTCGGTGACCCGGACGATCGGCGACATCGTGTTGACGCCGATCAAAAAGACTCCCTGGGGCTGGCCCGTTGGTTTCGTTGTGGCGGCTCTGGGATTGCTCGTGTACCTCTTCTCGCTGGCAGTGCTCTTTACTGTCGGCGTTGGCGTATGGGGCATCAACATCCCGGTCGCCTGGGGCTTCGATATCATCAACTTTGTGTGGTGGATCGGCATCGGGCACGCCGGAACGCTCATTTCCGCCATTCTGCTGCTCTTCCGGCAGGACTGGCGCACGTCGATTAACCGCGCCGCCGAGGCGATGACGATCTTCGCTGTGGCGTGCGCAGGCATCTATCCGCTGGTGCATACCGGTCGCCCCTGGCTCGATTACTGGATGCTCCCGTATCCAGGCACGCTGGGGATGTGGCCGCAGTTCCGCAGCGCGCTCGAATGGGACGTCTTTGCCATTTCGACATACGCAACCGTTTCGATCCTGTTCTGGTACCTTGGTCTGATTCCTGACCTGGCGTCGCTGCGCGACCGGGCGACGAATAAATGGGTCAAACTCTTCTATGGCTTTCTGGCGCTTGGCTGGCGTGGCGGCGCGCGCGACTGGAACCGCTATGAGATGGCGTCGCTCATCCTGGCGGGTCTTTCAACGCCGCTGGTGCTCTCGGTGCACAGTATCATCAGCCTCGACTTCGCCATTTCGCAGTTGCCCGGCTGGCACGTGACGGTCTTCCCGCCCTACTTTGTGGCTGGCGCTGTCTACTGCGGCTTTGCAATGGTGATCCTGCTGCTGGTGCCGATGCGTCGGTGGTACAAACTGCACGATCTGATTACAATCAAGCACTTCGACCTGATGGGCAAGGTGATGCTGGCATCGGGACTCGTCGTGGCATACGGCTATTTTGCCGAGATATTCTATGCCTGGTACAGTGCGAATATTTATGAGTATTTCCTGATCACCAACCGTACAATGGGACCGTATGCCTGGAGCTACTGGTCGCTGATTGTGCTCAATGTCGCTATTCCGCAACTGTTGTGGTTCAAGCGCTTCCGCACAAGTCTGCCCTGGTTGTTCTTCATCTCGATCTGTATCAATATCGGCATGTGGTTCGAGCGCTGGGTGATCATCGTGCTGAGTCTGCACCGCGACTTCTTGCCTTCTTCGTGGGGGTACTATACGCCGAGCGTGTGGGATATCTCACTCTATGCCGGTTCTTTCGGCTGGTTCTTCTTCCTGTTCTTCCTGTTCATTCGATTGCTGCCGGCAATCTCGATTTTCGAGGTGCGCGACCTGGTGCATAAGACGGAAACCGAAAAAGCGCTGGCGCACGGCGGCGCCGGACACGGCAGGGAGGCGTAGTACCTATGCTGAGACGAAATGCAACACAGGCAAAAGCGCCGAAGGTTTCGACCGAACCGACGCTGTATGGGTTGATAGCCGAGTTCGACAATGCCGATGCGCTGCTGGCGGCGGCGGAGAAAACCCGCGACGCCGGGTACAAGAAGTTCGAGGCGTATACCCCGATGCCGATCCACGGTCTGGATGAAGCCGTTGGGTATCGCGGCACACGCCTGCCATGGGTGATCTTTGGCGCGGGTTTGCTGGGCGCGTCGGGAATGTTCGCCTTTCAGACATGGATTAATGTGTCTGCGTACCCGATGAATATCGGCGGTCGTCCGCTCTTCAGCTGGCCCGCGTTCATCCCGGCAACGTTCGAGGGTATGGTGTTACTGGCAGCGTTCGCTGCAGTCTTTGGCATGATTGCCGCGTGCGGTCTGCCGCGGCCGTACCATCCGGTTTTCAATGCGCCCAACTTTGAGCGTGCATCGGTCGACCGCTTCTTCCTCTGTATTGAAGCCGCCGACCCCAAGTTCGAGCTCAAGCGGACGCGTCAGTTCCTGGAGAGCCTGGAGCCGCTGGCGGTCTCGACTGTAGATAACTAGGGGAGCTGCAATGTTGAACCTGCGACAATACCGCCGTCCAGGGGCGCTGGTTGGACGGATGATCCGGGCGGGGTGGCTGGTTGCCGTCGCGCTGCTGATGACCGCCTGCCACCTGGAGATGTATGACCAGGCGAAATATAAGCCGCAGCAGGCAAGTGAGATTTTTGCCGATGGCGCTGCAGCGCGCCCGCTGGTCGAGAATACCGTGGCGCGCGGCCGGTTGCGGATCGATGCCGTCAGTGTGGGGCGCGTCGATGGCGACCCGAATGGCGCCTATGTGACGACAATCCCTGTTCAGATCACGCCGGAGTTGCTGGCGCGCGGTGCGGAACGCTATCGCATCTATTGCGCGGTGTGCCATGGCGTCAACGGCAATGGCCGTGGTCAGGTCGGGTTGCTGCTCAACCCGCGCCCGCCGTCGTTCTACGATCAGCGCCTGCTTGATATGCCAGATGGCGAATACTATGATGTTCTGGTCAATGGCAGAGGAACCATGTATGCCTATGGCTATCGCATCCAGAGCATCAGCGATCGCTGGGCGATCGTGGCGCACATCCGTGAACTGCAGAAGAACCCGCCACAACAGAATTAGGAATCAGGAGATTGGGCGCTGGCCCGATATCGAGAGTGTTCTCTCGTCCGAAAGGGATAACGTATGATCGCACAAGAGCCTGCTGCGCTTCGTCCGGCGCTGGGTCGCCTTCAGCAAGTGGCGCTGATCGTTGGCGCTGTCGCCATGCTGCTGGCAGTGGCTGGAGCGTTTCTGGGGGCGGCGCAGTTTTTCCACTCCTATATCTTTGCCTATTTCTTCTGGATCGCTCTGTCGCTCGGCGGGCTGCTGGTGTTGATGATTAACCATCTGACGCAGGGTGTGTGGGGGTTGATGCTGCGGCGCCTGCTGGAAGCGGCGGCGCTGACCCTGCCGTTGATGGCGATCCTGTTTCTGCCGATTGCGGCGGAAACATTGATGGGGACGCATTACCTCTTCCCCTGGACGAACCCGGAAGTGGTGGCGAACGATGAGGTGGTGGCGCTGAAGACGCCGTATCTGAATGTGCCGTTCTTTTTGGTGCGCGCGGTGATCTATTTTGCGCTGTTCATCGGTATGGCATACCTGCTGCGGCAGTGGTCGCTGGAAGAAGATGCGAAAGGGTTCAGTGATGATCTGCGTGGTCGTTTCCAGCGTCTCAGCGGTCCTGGCATCGTTGTGCTGGTGATGGCGTGGACGTTTGCGGCCACCGACTGGGGTATGTCGCTGGAGCCGGAATGGTTCTCCTCAATGTATCCGGTGACCTACATCGCCAGTATGCTGATCCTGACCTTTGGCGGAGGCATCATTGCGCTGGCGGCGCTCAAGGCGCGCAATCTGCTGCCGTTTGGCATTCCCACCGACCGGCTGCACGATCTGGGCAAGTTTCTGTTTGCGTTTGTGGCAGTCTGGGCGTATGTCAATTTTTCCGAGTACCTGATCATTTGGTCGGGGAATGTGCCGGAATTGACGCCGTGGCACGGGCATCGCTCGATGGGCGGATGGGAGATCCTGGGGATTGTGATGATCTTTGGGCATTTCCTGCTGCCGTTTATGCTGCTGTTAGGACGCTTCGCCAAACGTCGGCTGTCGAACCTGGTGGCCATCTCGGTGTATATGTTTGCCATCGAGATTGTCTGGTATTTCTGGAAGATTATGCCTGCCTTCCATCCGGATGGCTTCCACATCCACTGGCTCGATCTGGTGACGCTGATTGCCATCGGCGGGTTGTGGCTGGGGGTGTTCGCCTGGAACCTGCAGCGCGCGCCGCTGCTGGCGCCGAACGATTATCGCCTGCCGCTGCTGCGCCGCCAGGAGGCCGGCGGCCACGGGCACGGGCATCACGGTAAGGCAACTGCAGAACATCACTAGGAACCTGTCCGGATAACGCAGGATACTGACCAACCGCATCTTGAGCCGCGCGCAGCGCGTATCGAAGGTGCGGTTGGTCGGATAGACTCCAGGTCGCGTTGTTTGTTCACAGCCAGGGAATGACAGGGTGGGCGGCGCCGATCCGTTGTATCTGACGGATTGGCGCCGCTCACGTGTTGGTTTGGTGTTCCCCGACGGGTGGATAGGCGATCCCGGCACGGCGCCTGGGGCGTGGCACGGCGCGTGGGTGGGCGCGGCACGGCGCGGGGTGGGCGTGGCACGCCACGTGGGGGGGGCGCGGCACGCCGCGCCCCTACGGTGGCTGGGCGGATGGCTGGGCGCGGCACGGCGCGTGGGTGGGCGC
>FWPU01007648.1_pt1 | contig 19290 bp, 15 predicted proteins | sample 2228361 | NCBI WGS metagenome assembly FWPU01 (sample SAMEA103939777, study PRJEB20133) | metagenome
ATTCGCCGCGACTTACGGGCATTTTCCACGCTCGGAGCGAATCCTGCTCTCAAGCCTTTGTCTCGTCCCGCCCACCAGCGGCTAACGCCAGCCGTTAGCCGCCTATCCCGCAAACTATGTTCAAAATCTTGTCGCTATTGGTGTAAAATCAGGGTAGTAGTGTAGCGTTAGCGAATGACGGAGTAAAGCCATGACTCTTGACGAAAAAATTTACCAATACGCCCGTAAACTTCCTTACTCGTTTCAGGAAGAGTTGTTCGACTTTATTCAGTACTTGCTTATAAAGGCTGAACAACAGGAAAAGCAAGAGTGGGCTTCTTTATCGTTGTTATCGGCAATGCGAGATATGGAAAATGAGCCCGATTTGTATAGCGTGTCAGACATAAAGGTAGCCTTTGTATGAAAAAAGCGGGGCAGGTGGTTCTATTTCAATTTCCCCAGACTGACCTTGAAAAAGGCAAGTTGCGCCCTGCCCTTTTGTTGGGAAAACTTCCAGGCGAATATGACGACTGGCTGATTTGCATGATTTCTTCGCAAACGCGCCAATATGTTGCGGGGTTTGACGAGATTGTCAAAGAGAGCGATAAAGATTTTGAGCAGAGTGGGCTAAAAGTTACAAGCGTAATTCGAGTTGGGCGTTTAGCGGTTGTTTCGGGCGAAATACTTCTCGGCGCAATTGGTGAAATTTCATCAGAGCGCTTGAATCGTGTGAAGCAGAATTTATCAGATTGGCTGTCTGAAAAATAAAACGGCGGCTAACACCGTTTGCAGCGGACAGCGGCTTCGCCGCTCAAGGTCAACGCCGCGAGCCAGCCAAGTAGATTTTTGGTGAAGGAGTCTTGCCTGCCCCGCCGCTGCTGCTGAAACCAGCCGTTAAGCCGAGCGCGAAGCGGTCGTCTTAACGGCTGGTTTGTCTGTTAAGTAATCAGCGGAAAGTTATTGGAAAAGGGATGAAATCCCACGTTGGATCAGGAAGCTGAGATGGCTGTTAGAAGGGCGGGTAGAAAGATTATGAGAACTGAGACACCTGCAGAGCAGTCTGCGTTGGTGCCCATCGTCAGAACCAGAGAAATGATTGACTTGGGAGTAGTCTTCAAAGCCAGGACTGTCGTTGAGACCGTACAGAGACTACTATCCACTTTGGAGAAGAGCAGGCAAAGATAAAGAGGCAGGCTAACAAGCGGTTGCAGCCGACACGCTCCGCTCCGGTCGCTTCGCTCCCTCCTCTTCGCGCTCGGCTTAACGGCGCGGCGGATAATAGGATAAAAGGAGACCTATGAAAGATAGAGAATCAAACGGCGCCAATCTAGGATTCGAAAACAAGCTCTGGGAGATGGCCGACAAGTTACGCGGACACATGGACGCGGGCGAATACAAGCACGTGGTGCTGGGGCTCATCTTCCTCAAATACATCTCCGACGCCTTCCAAGAGAAATACGAGGAGCTCAAGGCCAAGCAGGAAACAGAATACACCGATCCCGAGGATCGCGACGAGTATCTCGCCGCCAACATCTTCTGGGTGCCGCCCGAGGCCCGCTGGGAGCGCATCCAGGCCCAGGCGCCGCAGCCCACCATCGGCCGGCTGATCGACGAGGCCATGGCGGCCATCGAGCGCGAGAACCCAACCCTGAAGGGCGTGTTGCCCAAGGACTATTCGCGCCCCACGTTGGATAAGACCCGCCTGGGGGAGCTGGTCAAGCTAGTGGGGGACATCGACCTCAAGGCCCGGGAATCCGGCGTCAAGGACCCGCTGGGCCGGGTGTATGAATACTTCCTTGGCCGCTTCGCTGCGGCTGAAGGCAAAAGCGGCGGCGAGTTCTACACGCCCCAGTGCGTGGTCCAGTTGCTGGTGGAGATGATCGAACCCTACCGGGGGCGGGTGTACGACCCCTGCTGCGGCTCTGGGGGCATGTTCGTCCAATCCGAGAAGTTCGTCGAGGCGCACGGCGGCCAGGAGTCCAACCCCACCACCTGGCGGCTGGCGAAGATGAACCTGGCCATCCGCCGCATCGACGCCGACCTGGGACCCCATCACGCCGACACGTTTCACAATGACCTGCACAAGGACCTCAAGGCCGACTTCATCCTGGCCAATCCGCCCTTCAACATGAGCGACTGGGGCGGCGAGCGGCTCAGCGACGATCCGCGCTGGCAGTACGGCGTGCCACCCACGGGCAACGCCAACTACGCCTGGATTCAGCACTTCATCTATCACCTTGCCCCGAACGGCATCGCCGGCTTCGTGATGGCCAACGGCTCCCTTTCCACCTCCACCAATGCGGAACTGGCCATTCGCAAGGGCATTATCGAGGACGACTTGGTGGATTGCATCGTCGCCCTGCCGGGGCAGCTCTTCTACACCACCCAGATTCCGGTCTGCCTTTGGTTCGTCACCCGCAACAAGAAGGCCGACCCAAAGCGGGGCTTTCGCGACCGCACCGGCGAGACGCTCTTCATCGACGCCCGGCGCATGGGGCAACTGGTGGACCGGGTGCACCGGGAACTGACGCCGGAAGAGATTCGACAGATCGCAAACGTCTACCACGCCTGGCGTGGCGATGTAGGGGCGGATGGCAATCCGCCCTACGAAGACAAACCCGGCTGGTGGAAATCGGCCACCATCGAGGAGATCCGCCGCCATGGCTACGTGCTCACACCTGGCCGTTACGTGGGCGCCGAGGAGCAGGAAGACGACGGCGTGCCCTTCGAGGAGAAAATGGCGCGGTTGGTAGCCCAGTCACGTGAGCAGCAGGTGGAGGCTGCGCGGCTGGATGCGGCTATCTGGGGAAACCTAAAGGAGCTCAGGTATGACCGCTGAGCAGGTTCTCAGGGAGAAGCGGGAAGAGATTTTCAGCCTGGCCCGTAAATATGGTGCGCGCAATCTGCGTGTCTTCGGTTCTGTGGTCCGGGGTGAGGCCGACGAGACGAGTGATATCGATCTCCTGGTCGAGATGGAGCCTGGACGCAGTCTTTTTGACCTTGGCGGTTTTCAGTACGAACTGGAACGTCTACTGGGCCGTCCGGTGGACGTGGTTACCGAGCGGGGGTTGAAGGTGCGCGTTCGCGACCGGGTGCTCGCGGAGGCCAAGCCGCTATGAGGGACCCGCCAGAAATTTTTCCCGGAGAAGAAGGGCGAAACCTACCCGACGCTCTCCGAGCGCCGCAACATCGTGGTGATTGCCGATGAGGCCCACCGCAGCCAGTACGACTTCATCGACGGCTTCGCCCGCCACATGCGCGATGCGCTGCCCAATGCCTCATTCATCGGCTTTACCGGCACGCCCATCGAGAAGGAGGACAAGAACACCCGGGCCGTCTTCGGGGATTACATCTCCATTTACGACATCCAGCGGGCCGTCGAGGACGGCGCCACGGTGCCCATCTTTTACGAGAGCCGACTGGCCAAGATCGAGCTCGACGAAACTGAGAAGCCCAGGCTCGACGAGGCCTTCGAGGAGATCACGGAAACGGAGGAGGACGAGGCACGCAAGCAGCGGCTGCGCAGCAAGTGGGCATCGCTCGAGGCGCTGGTCGGGGCCGAAAAGCGTATCCGATTGGTGGCCGAGGATCTGGTCCAGCATTGGGAGCGCCGGCGGGAGGCCATGCTTGGCAAGGGCATGATCGTCTGCATGAGCCGCCGCATCTGCGTGGAGATGTACCAGGCCATCGCCCGCTTGCGCCCCGATTGGCACAGCGATGACGACGACAAAGGCAAAATCAAGGTGGTGATGACCGGGTCGGCCTCCGATCCGAGCGACTGGCAGCCCCATGTGCGCAACAAGCAGCGACGGGACCTTATCGCACGCCGGTTCAAGGATCCCGAGGACGAGCTGGAGCTGGTGATCGTGCGCGACATGTGGCTCACCGGCTTCGACGTGCCCGCGCTGCATACCATGTATATCGATAAACCCATGAGCGGCCACAGCCTGATGCAGGCCATTGCCCGGGTGAACCGCGTCTTTCGCGACAAGCCCAGTGGGTTAGTGGTGGACTATCTGGGAATTGCCGATTCGCTCAAACGGGCGCTGGCCATCTATGCCGAAAGTGGCGGCCGTGGCCGTGCGGCCATTGACCAGGCCGAGGCTGTGGCGGTGCTGAAGGAGAAGTACGAGGTGGTGCAGGGCATTCTGCACGGCTTGGAATACAGGCCTCTCCTGAGTGCAGATGCCTCCGCGCGCTTGCAGGGTATTGCCGAGGCAATGGATTTCATTCTGCAACAAGAGGATGGCAAAAAACGCTATCTGCAGAGCGTGGCCGCTTTGTCCAAGGCCTTTGCCCTGGCGGTGCCCAGCGAGGAAGCGTTGGCCATTCGCGATGAGGTGGGTCTTTTCCAGGAAATCCACGCCGCGTTGATCAAGGCTACTGTGAGCAAGGCAGAACGAACGCCAGAAGAGATCGAGGCTGCTGTGCAACAACTCGTGTCTCAGGCCGTTTCCGGCTATGAGGTCATGGATATCTTTGCGGCAGCGGGCCTTGAAAAGCCGGACATCTCGATTCTTTCCGATGAGTTTCTGGCCGAAGTGCACGCACTGCCTCAGAAAAACCTGGCGGTGGAAACGCTCAGGAAGCTTCTGCAGGACGAAATCAAGATCCGGCTGCGCAAGAACGTCGTGCAATCGAGAGCCTTCTCCGAGATGCTGGAAGAGGCGCTCCGTAAATACCACAACCGAGCCATTGCCGCCGCCCAGGTCATCGAAGAGCTGATCGCGATCGCCAAAGAAATGCGGGATGCGCAACGCCGGGGCGAGAAGCTGGGTCTCACTGAGGACGAAGCCGCCTTTTACGATGCCCTGGCGGCCAACGAAAGCGCGGTCGAGGTCCTTGGCGACGAAACATTGAAGCGCATCGCCCAGGAGTTGGTGGACAGGGTGCGCAAGAGCGTCACGGTCGACTGGAGTAGACGGGAGAATGCCCGGGCCCAATTACGTGTATTGGTCAAGCGGATCCTGAGGAAGTACGGCTATCCGCCCGACAAGCAGGAACAGGCCACGCAGCTCGTATTGGAGCAAACGGAAGTGCTTTGCCAGGATTGGGTGATTGCTTGAACAACAAGCCCCCCAACCATTCGCTGCAGCGGACCGGGGATGCTGGGCGAAAAGCAAGCCAAGTTGAGTGGCAGGCATTCCTGCGGAGCAAGGGCAGGTCCGTGCCCCGGCCGCTGAGCTCAGAGATGCGCCATCGGCCCAACGAATCGGCGGCTTTCTGGTCGTATTTTTCGGCTTCCAGCTCCTCACCTCGGGACTGGAGGAGTCGGGCTGGCGAGGCTACCTCCTGGAGAAGATCCTGCCCGGTCGAAGCCTTTGGGACGCAGGGTGGGCGGTCGGGCTCCCGTGGGCCGTGTGGCACCTTCCGGTCGTCCTGATGCTCTTCATCCGACAGGGGATGGAGCCAATCCAAATCCTCGGATCGCTCGTGGGGTTCGGCATCGGCATCGTTGCCATGTCGATCCTGCAGGCATGGTTCTACGCGAACACCCGGAGCGTCTTCTTCGCCATCGTCGTCCACGCTGCCTTCAACACCGTGCCGCTGGCTGTGGGCTTGGTGCTGGCCACAGGGAGCTATTTCACGGCGGTGGCGTCCCAACCGGCTCTTTGGGTGGTCGTCATCTTCATCACCAAACGGTCCGAGAAGGCGGAGGCGGCGGTTCGGTGAAGCCCGGAGGTGCACTGGCGGGCTCGGCATCAATCCTGACGATGGTTCTGGATAACTCCGCCGTTGGTCCGACCTCTCAATATACCCCATTCCGTCACACTGACCGGGTTTGACTTTACCGCCCCTCACCGCAAAACCATGCAGTTTCAACCACCAGCCAGCAGAGAAGCCGCTGGCGAAGGCCAGTAACCCCCGTTGGCAGGGAGCGCCCGTCCCCTGCCTCCCCGCCTTTGCGCGGCCTCCGCTGCCTGTGATAGCATCTGCCCGGTGAACGCCATCACCCGTCCATCGACCCAAACCCGCCTGGATATCCGGCGCTGCCACCGGGCCCTCACCCTGGCCGCGCTGCTGCTGGCCTTCGCCCTGGGCCTGCACCGCCTGGGCGCGGAATCCCTCTGGTACGACGAGACGGTCAGCGCGGCCCTGGCCGCCAAGCCCATCCCGGCCATGCTGGCCCACACCGCCGGCGACATCCACCCACCCGGCTACTACCTCCTGCTCCACCTCTGGCTCCAGGTGGCCGGCGGGGCCGCTTCCCCCACCGGCCTGCCCCCCACCGGCCTGGAGTTCATCCTGGCCTGGCCCAGCCTCTGGTTCGGCCTGCTCACTGTGGCCCTGCTCTATCCCATCGGCCGGCGCCTGCTGGACCGCAGCCAGAGAGCCCCCGTCGCGCTGTTGGGTCTGGGGCTGGCAGCTATCCACCCGTTTCAGCTCTGGTACAGCCAGGAAGTGCGCATGTACACCCTGGGCAGCAGCCTGGGCCTTGTCTGCCTGTGGGCCCTGCTCCAGGCCCTGGCCATCGGAGCCCCGGCCGGGACGCGGCCGGCCCAACATCGCTGGCTGGCCGTCTACGCCGGCGCGGCCGCATTGGGCCTCTATACCCTCTACTACTTCGCCTTTGCCCTGGTCGCCCTCAACCTGATGGCCATGGTGTGGCTCGTGGGAGTGTGGCTCGTGGGCCAGGGTCGCCTCCTGCGCCGGGATCTAGTCCGGTGGCTGGCCGCCCAGGCAGTCGCCCTGCTCCTCTGGCTCCCCTGGCTGCCCATCTTTGTGCGCCAGGCCCTGGAGCCCCCGGTTCCTCCCTGGCGCCCCCCGTGGCAGGGAGCCGTCGACGTGGCCGCCTCCCTGGCAGAAGCCCTGGGTGCGCTGGTGGTGGGCCAGAGCCCGCCGGCCGGCCGCTACGGGCCCTGGGCCCTGACCGCCATCCTTCTCCTGCTCGCCCATTTTGGCTACACGAAGAAGCCGTGGGGAAGCCCTGGAAGGGTCGCCGAAAATCCGCCCGCCTGGCTCCTCCCCGCCTACGTGCTGGTGCCCCCCACCCTCATCCTGCTCATCAGCCTGACGGCCACCCCCCTCTACCACGTACGCTACCTCTTCACCTACGCGCCGCCCTTCGCCCTCATCACGGCCGCCGGGCTCCTGGCCCTGGGCCGACGCTCCCGGCTCCTGGGGACCGCTGCGGCGGCACTCCTGGTGGTAGCCAGCGGCTGGAGCCTGTACCAGTTCTGGCAAAACCCCCGCTACCGCAGCGACGACCACCGCCAGGCCGTGGCCGACCTGGCCCAGGCGTGGCGCCCAGGGGATGTGATCCTGGTCAACGCGGGCTGGGCCTATACGGCCCTCACCACCTACTGGCCTGCCCAGCTGGGCGACCCAAGTTACAGCCTGCCGCCACCCCTGGGCCCCCTGCAACGGCTTACTGACTACGCGAAGGAACCCCCGACGCGACCCGAGGCACCCCAAACTGTGCCCCTGGTGCGCACCGGCAGCGTGAACGGGCCACCCCAGCTGGGCTGGGGCTCCCCCACCAGCGATTTCTTCGCCATGGACACCCAGGAGACCGTGGCTGCCCTGGAACGGCTGGCCGGCCACTATCGCCGCATCTGGCACTACCGCATCTACGACACGGTAAGCGACCCCAACGGGCTCATCCGGACCTGGTTGGCCGACCACGGGCGGCTACTGCTGGATCAGGCGTACCCAGGCCGGGACTACCTGCGGGTCCAGCTCTTCGAGACGGGCAGCACAGCCGCGTCCACAGATCCCCCAATCGCCGACGGGGTGACCTTCGGCGACCAGCTTCGGCTGGTCCAACACCGCCAGCCCCGGCAACAGACGGCCGGCTCCTGGCTCTATGTGGGGCTGGACTGGGTGAAGCTGGACCGGGCGCAGACGACGGCGGAGCCCGCCGGCGATCTGGCCATGAGCCTGCGCCTGTACGACACCCAGGACGAGCTCTGGGCCCAACGGGATCAGGGGGCCATGCCACCCGTGGCCGAATGGCCCACCACCGGGCAGGCCCAGGTGCTGGGCCTGCCCATCCCCCTGGCCCTGCGGCCCGGCATCTACCGGCTGGAGCTGGTGGTCTACCGCCAGGAGAGCGGCGCCCCCCTGGCCGTGCCCGAGGGGGAGCGCAGCCGCTTCGGCCAGCGCTGGCTCCTGGGCCCGGTCACGGTGGTGGCTCCCGCCGGGGAGGCAGCCCCACCAGCGGTCCTGCCCAGGCTGGCCCGCTTCGACTACATCGATCTGCTCCAGGCCAGCGTACAGACGCCCACGGCGGCCCCCGGCGCTGCGGTGACGCTGGATCTCATCTGGCGGCCCAATCCCAGCCCCTACCAGGACACCTACAACGGAGTGCTGTCGCTCCAGGATGGCCAGGGCCGCCTGCGCCAGCAGTGGCAAGAGCCCCTGGGCGGCGGCGGCTACCCCAGCGGCGGGTGGCCCGCCGGCGTGCCCGTGTGGGATCGCCTGCGCCTGCCCCTGGCGCCGGACCTGCCACCGGGCCGCTACCGCCTGTGGGTCGGCCTGGCGCGGGCCAGCGACGGCCTGGCCATCCCCGCCCGCCGCCCCTGGCGGCCCTGGCCGGTAGACGAGGTGGAGATTGGGGAGATTGCCATTCCGCCCCCATAGGGGCAACTCCGTTCACCCGGAGCACGGCGATGATTCCACTGCAGAAACCACAGATTTGATTGGCTCCACAGTATCCGTCGCGTCCAACCCGCGCGGATGGCGGCCCTGGCCGTAGGTGCGGCCTCCGGCCGCACGGTGGCGCCCGATTTGAGGGGGTATCCCGTAGGGGCGGGCCCCCGTGCCCGCCCGATGGTGCTACACCCAGGCGGATGGAGGAATGGCAGCGGCTTGGGGACGAAACATGTCTCGCCCCTACGAGCCGCGCCCGGCGCGAGGCTTAGCGGGCGATGACCGGCAGGAAGATCTGACCGGCCCCACAGAGGAGGTTCACCCGGGCTATCTGCTCCGCCACGCCCTGTTCGGTGCTGGCCACCACCCGCACGCCGGTGCCCACGAAGTCGGCGGGGCGGTCATTGGGATCCACCGTGACCAGGACCGTGCCCGGCGTGGTGCCGCTGGCCTGGTCCAACTCCAGCCAGGCGGCCTCGTCGGTGATGGTGGCGGCGTAGCTCAGGCCGGCCGTACCACCCACGTGCAGGGCCTGGGTCTGGGCAGGCAAATTCGGGCCGCAGGGGACGTAGTGAAAATTGAGGCTTTCCGGATCCAGGATCAGGCCGGGGCGAACGGTGAGCGTCAGATTCACGAAGAGGGGTGAATTGTCCACACCGGCCTCCTCGGCCTCCACGATGAGCCGGGTGGTGTGGGTGCCCAGGGGAAGGTCCCGGGCATTGAAGCGCACCTCCACCGTGGTCGGGGTGGTGTCCCTGGAAAGGGAGAGGCTGCTGATCCAGGCAACGGAGCTCTCCAGCCGCACCGAAATGGGCACCGCCGAGCCGGTGGTCACGTCCGAGATGGCGATGCCGTAGGGATCGCCCTCGGCGTTGGCCACCAGCTCCACCGAGAGGGCCGCCGGCGCAGCGCCCAGCCGGGGGCGGCCGCCCACGCCGTTGGCATCCAGGTTGGCGATCTGGATGCTGTGTTCGTTGGTGCCCACCTCCCGTTCCACCCGGGCCACGTCGATCTCCGGCTGGGTGTAGAGGCGAAGGCGGTTATCCCGCATGATCACCAGCTCGTCTCGGCCGTCGCCGTCCACATCGCCGCCCGCGCCCACCCGGTAGCCGTTGTCCGCGTCCAGGGTGTCCTCCATCCAGTCATCCCGGTTGTTGGAGCGGATAAAGAGGCGAGCCCGGGGCTCAAACTCCGGCCGCACCACCCGCAGCATGGCCGCTTCGTCGTCTCCGTCGCCGTCCACATCGGCCAGGAAGACGAACTTGGGCGGCGGCAGGAAGAAGCGGCTGTAGAAGTCGTCCAGGGTATCGGCCACGTACTGGAAGGCCAGCAGGTTGGCCAGGGGAGAATCGGCCGAACGGACCGCCAGCAGCTCGGCCGGTCCTTCCGCCAGGAACTGGCCGAAGGCCACCGCCTGCCAGGGCCGCTCCTGGGCGGAGTTGCGGTAGAAGCGCTCAAAGCCGTTGGCCGTCACCCGGTAGACGCTCAGGTTCCCCCGCTCCCGGTCCACCAGGGCGACCTCGTCGATGCCGCTGCCGTCCAGGTTGCCGGCAGCCACCTGGGTCCAGTCGTTGCCCGTGTCCTGGGTGGTCAAGACGCTCCAGCTGCGGCCGTCGGGCTGGGCAGCGGCTGCCCGCAGGATCACGAAGCGGAAGGGGTCGTCGGGCTTGACCCGATCCTGAACGGGGAGGAGGTACTTGTAGATGATCTCGTGGCCGGGCCGGGCGGTGTCGAACTCGCCGGTGGCCACCAGGGAGGGGATCCCCGGCAGGTTGACCGCGTAGAGGGTGTCCCAGGGGATGCCGTCGATGACCTGGTCGGGATTGGGGGCCGGGCCCACCACCACCGGGTCGAAGACGGCCAGCTTGCCCGTGGCGCCGTCCGCGCCGATGGCCACGATCTCAAAGTCGCCGTCGGCGTTGAAATCGCCCAGGGCCAGGTCGATCCAGCCGGTGGAGGGACTGACCCACCGGACTTCCCGGCCGCCCACCGGCGTGGGGTCCCACACCCGGATCACACCGTCCTGGCCGATGTAGACCACTTCCTCGTCGCCGTTTTCAGACTGGCTCTTGGCCGCGGGCGTCCCCCCGGCCAGGAGGGCGGCCAGGCAGAGCAAGGCAGCCAGGCAGAGGGATCTGGGGTGACCCGGGTGCAGGGTTCTCACGGCCAGCCTCACGCCCTCCCCAGGACGGCTGCCAGCAGAGCCATGCGGATGTACATGCCGTTGCGCATCTGGCGGAAGTAGGCGGCCCGGGGGTCGTCATCCACCGCGTAGCTGATCTCGTTGACCCGGGGCAAGGGGTGCATCACGATCATGCGCTCTTTGGCCCGCTGCATCAGCTCGGGGTCCACCACGTACTGGTCCTTCACCCGGTCGTATTCGGCCAGGTCGCTGAAGCGCTCCTTCTGGACCCGGGTGACGTAGAGGACGTCCACCTCGCCGATGACGTCGTGGACGTCCTCGGTGACGGTGAAGCGATGGCCCGAGGCCCGCACCACGTCCAGCACGTCCTCGGGCATGCGCAGGATGTCCGGACTGACGAATACGAACTCCACGTCGTAGTTGGTGAGCAGCTTGGTCAGGCTGTGGACCGTCCGGCCGTACTTCAGGTCGCCCACCATGGCTACCTTGAGCCCGTCCACGCCGCCCAGCTCCTCCACGATGGTGAAGTGGTCCAGCAGGGCCTGGGTGGGATGCTCGCCCACACCGTCGCCGGCGTTGATGACCGGTTTGCTGGCGTAGCGGGCTGCGGTGGCCGCGGAACCCACTTCCGGGTGGCGCAGGACGATGACGTCGGCGTAGCATTCCAGGGTGCGCACCGTGTCCGGCAGGCTCTCGCCCTTGGTCACCGAGCTGTACTGGACGTTGTTGATGGGGATCACCTGGCCGCCCAGGCGCAGCATGGCCGCCATGAAGCTGGAGCTGGTGCGGGTGCTGGGTTCGTAGAAGAGGTTGGCCAGGATCTTGCCCTGGAGGAGGTCGGCGCTGCCGAAGCGCTCCACCAGCACCCGCATTTCGTGGGCCACGTTGAAGATGTACTCCAGGCGGGTACGGTCGAACTGGCTGACGCTGATGATATCCTGGCCGTAGAAGCCGTTGTCCCGGTTATGGCCGGGCTGTTGCCCCACATCTTTCAAGGTCGGTTTTGATTTTGAGTCTTCCATTGGCGTTATTCCTTGGCAATCCTTTCACGTCGGGTGTGTACCCCATGTTGGGGCCCACAACAGCGCAGAGATTCCGTCCTTTTGGGCGCCTTCCGTTGGCGCCATAAAAAAGCCGACGGTTGCATGTTCCGTCGGCGACCCAACATCTCCGTCACGTGGGTTGAAACAGGACCCGGCCACTGCCCGGCTCGGCCAGCACCCGGCCCTCCTCGTAGACGGTCCTGCCCCGCAAGATGACCCGCTCCACCCGGCCGTAGACGGGCATGCCGGCAAAGGGAGTCCAGCCCACCCGGGTGTGCATGGCCTGGTTTTCCAGGGTGTAGTGGGCGTCCACATCCACTTCCACCACCGTGTCCGGCTGCTCCGGCAGGCCGTAGATGCGGCGGGGTGCGGTGACGCAACGCTGGACCACGTCCTCCAGGGTGAGGCGGCCGGCATGAACCGCGGTGAGGAGCAAGGGGAGCATGGTCTCCACCCCAGGCACGCCGGGCGGTGGGGATTCCACCGGCTGGCCCTGGAGTCCCTTCTCGGCCAGGGTGTGGGGCGCGTGGTCGGTGGCGAAGATGTCGATGGCCGCCAGGTGCTCCCAAAGTGCGGCCACGTCGTCGGGGGTGGCCAGCCGGGGCCGCATGTCCCCCAGGGGCCCCAGGCGGGGGAGATCTTCCGTGCTGAGGAAGAGGTGATGGGGCGTGGCCTCGCAGGTCACCTGCACGCCCCGCTCCTTGGCCCGGCGGATGGTCTCGATTTCGCTGCGCCGACTCACGTGGACCACGTGCAGGGGGACGTCGTAGAGCTGGCTCAGGGCCAGGCAGGCGGGCACCATGAGCTCTTCCGCGTGGACGGCCACGGGGCCGAGGCCGTGGGGGTTCTCGGGCGAGCGGTAGCCGATCTGGGCGGCCCGTTCGGCCCAGGTGCGGAAGAGGCGATGGAGCAGATCCAGGGTGTCGATGCGCAGGCTGCCGAAGGTGTCGTTGACATAGATCTTCAGGCCGCAGGCCCGGTGGGCGGCCGGCAAGTAGGCGTCCCCTTCGGTGCGGGTGGCGCCCACAAAGAGCCCCACATCGCAGACGGCTTTGGCCTGGGCCATCCGGGCCTTTTCCGCCAGGCGTTCCGGCGTGGATGTGGGCGGGTTGGTGTTGGGCATATCCAGCACGGTGGTGACGCCACCGGCCAGGGCAGCGACGGTGCCGCTGTAGAAGTCCTCTTTGTGTTCGTAGCCGGGCTCCCGCAGGTGCACGTGGGCATCCACCAGGCCGGGCAGGCGTTCGATGGCCATTGCTCCTCCCATGGCGTGACGTGGGCGTGTGGGCACGACGGCCCACCATCCCTGACATTGTAGCCATCCTGGCACAAAGGCCCAAATGGTGGGCAGGAACAGACGGCGATGCATCCTGGGGCCATCTTGGGGCATTGGCGATTCCCAGGTACAATAGGGCCGCCTGAAACAATCGTTGTGGTCGAGACCCACGGCGCGTGGGTCTCGACACGATCACCGGATCGCAGAAAGGCAGCCCATGACCAATCCCACGCGACTTTCCCTTCCCATGCGCCCCATCGTGCTGGCGCTGCTGGCCATCATCATGTTGCTCCTGGTCTTCAGCTTCTCCAGCCAATTCTTCTACTTTTTCGAGCGGGTTGACGAGCGGGAGGTAGGCATCCGGTTCGTCAGCGGCCGCATCAAAGATGTGGTAGGACCCGGCGTCTACAGTGACTTCGGCCTCTTCGTGGAGCTGAAGCGGGTCTCCAGCCAGGCTATTCCCTTCAGCGTCGGTGACGAAGAGCTGATCACCAAGGACAAGCAGCGCATCGGCCTGATGGTGACGGGGGACGTCTTCCGGCCCCGCCTGGAAGAGAAGGACCTGCTCAAGTCCCTCTGGGCCGAATACAGTGAGCTCTACCTGAGCGATGACGCGGCCCGGATTCGCATTGAGGACCGGGCCAAGCAGGCCATGAAGGTGTGCGTGGGCAACCGCAACTTCGACGACGCGGTCATCGGCACGGCACGGGATGAGCTGCGGGAGTGCATCGACGACGAGCTCAATAAGCTGGCCCAGAACTACGGCCTGCGGGTGGACAACGTGGCCGTGCCGGAGGTGATCCTCTCGCCGGAGGTCCAGGCCCGGCTGGACGAGATCGTCCAGAGCCGGCTTCAGACAGAAAAGGCGGCCCAGGACAAGCTCAAGGCCGAGGCAGAGGCGGCCGCCGAGCAGGCCCGGCAGGAGGGCGAAATCCGCATCCAGCAGAGCCGCATCCAGGAGGAAGCTCGCCAACAGAAGATCCTGGCTGAGCTGGAACAGCAGAAGATCGCGGCCCAGCGGGCCGTCATCGAGGCAGAGCGGGCCAACGAGCTGGCCCGGGTGGAGGCGGAGCGGGCCATCATCCAGGCGGAGAAGGAGAACGAGTTGCTGGCGGCCCAGCTGGACCTGGAGATCCAGAGTGCCCGGGCCCGCGCGGCCACAGAGAAGGCCAAGGCGGAGATCGCGGTACAATTGGCCCTGGCTGAACTCTACGCGGCCAACCCCGGCTACCTCCAGCTCATGATGGTTCAGGCCAACGCCAGCGCGCTCCAGCCCAGCGACAAGATCATCTTCACGCCAGAAGGCACCATCCCCACCCTGGTCCTGCCCGGCCCCGGCATTGTCCCCACCGTCGAGACAGGCACGGCCAATGCCGCCCAGACCACGCCCTGACGGCGCCCAGCCCTTTCACCATCCAGCAGCGGCCCCGGCGCAGGGGGGAACGCAACCATGCAACTGGAGATCCTGACCTTTTGCGATGCGGCGACGGAATACGGCGGGCGCCTGAACATCCTGGGCGCGACCGACTCCCTGCTGGTGCCCGCCCTCCCCTTCCGCTGCCCCCACTGCGCCATCGTCATGCGCTTCCGGGTCTCCCGCATTGAGGAAGGGGACCACACGGTGCGGATCATGGTCATCGACGCGGACGGCCGGCCCATCCTCAACGTGGCCGGCCACGTGGTCATCAAGCTGGGGGGCGGCATGAGCGGCGCCGTGAACATGATCGTCAACGCCAACACTCTGGAGTTCAAAGAGGCCGGCGAGTATGCCATCGAAGTGGCCGTGGACGGCATCCAGCTCGGCTCCAGCCCCCTCTTCGTGAAGCTGATGGAGCAAAAAGCCACCTGATTTTCCCCGCCAGCTCCCCGCCCGGCAGACAAAACGCTTGCGGACTTCCAATGGAAGACTAACGTTCAGCCTGGGCGCACTAACTTCCCTATAACGTTTCTGCGCGATAGATCCCCATAAAGGAACCATAGCGAAGTCATCGATGCAATCGGTGGATGCCAGAACACAGAAAGGAGGAGACCGATGCTCATGGCCAACCTTCGCCATCAGCGCTTACAGGAGCTGCAGGAATCCTTCTCTCAGTTGGAATCCCAGGTGCCGGCCGGCCCGGTGAAGGATGCCCTGGCCCTGCTCCACGCCATGATCCAGGAGACCTGGCGGGTGGGCAACCTGCCCGGCGCCGCGCAGGCAGAAAACGAACAGGCCTTCCGCAAGCTGGAACAGCTCATGAACTACCACAAGCACGCGCCGGCCATGGAAGGCCAGGCCCAGAACAGCGGCCTGCCGGTGGGCACCCCCGCGTCGGACTTCGAGCTGCCGGATGCCAACGGCCGCCCGGTGCGCCTGTCCGACTTCCGGGGCAAGCCCGTGGTGTTGGTCTTCTACCCGCTGGACTGGAGCCCGGCCTGCAGCGACCAGCTCTCCCTGTACCAGATGGAGCTGGACGAATTCCGCAAGCGGGGCGCAGTGCTGCTGGGGATTTCGGTGGACTCCATCTACAGCCACGGCGCCTGGGCCCTGTTACGGGGTCTGGAATTCCCGCTCCTGGCCGACTTTGAGCCCAAGGGCGCGGTGGCCCGCCGCTACAACGTCTACCGGGAACAGGACGGCTTCTCGGAGCGGGCGCTGTACATCGTGGACGGCGAGGGCATCATCCGCTACGCCCACGTCTCGCCCCAGCTCCATCACATCCCGGACATCTACGAGCTGTTCGAGGCGCTGGATCGGGTGAACCAGGGCATGGCCGAACCGGCCACCGCCCAGCACGAGCCCGTGCAGGGTGAGCCCGTACCGAATGAGACAGTGCAGCCCGAAACGGTCCAGGAGGTGGTGTCATGATCGGGATGCTCGGCTACGCCCCCAACATCCAGCTCTTCGGCAGGCGCTGGTGCGCCCACACCCAGATGCTGCGGCGCTACCTGGACCGCCTGGGCGTTCCCTACATCTACCGGGACATGGACCGGGATCCCCAGGCCCGAGCCCAGGTGCGCTGGTGGACCGGCCGGGACGTGAACCCGGTCCTCTACGTGGACGGAAACGTCCTGGTAGAGCCCACCCTGGAAGAGGTGAACTGGACCCTGCGCAGCCACGCCTACGCGTGACCTCGCCCCGTCGCCGACCTCACCGGGCCGGCGACGGCCAGGAAGGCGCCTCCACCCCCTGGGGGCGCCCCATCCGCAGCCGGCGCCAGGCCAACCCAGCGCAGGCCAACAGGGCCGGCCCCCAGATGATGGCCACCATCCCTCCATAGAGCACCGTGCGGGAGACCACCGGCTCCGGCAGGCGGGTCAACAGGTCGTAGACCACGTTGCTGGCCAATGCACCCCAACCCAGCCAGGGCAATACCCGGCGGGCCATCACCCCGTGGGGCAGCAGGGCTGCCGGCGCCACCGCCCAGAGCACGTACCAGTGCTGAAACCAGAAACTCCCCACCGCCAGGTAGAGCAACGCCACCAGGAGCATCCCCCGCCAGAGCTGCCGCCCGGGTGAGCCGGGCGCGCCGCGCCAGGCCAGCCAGGCGGACGCGGCCACGGCCAGCAGAAAGAACAGATAGGTGGGCATGCGGATGGTGTAGAAGCGGGCCACGTCCAGGGGCCAGCCCTGCTCCCGCAGAAGATGGTAGGCCAGCTGCCAGGGGGAATTGGCCACGAACAACATGCGCTCGTGAAGCATGCGGGGCAGGGTCTCCCATCCCCCCAGGGGCCGGTAGAGCAGCCAGGAGAAAGGCAGGCCCACGGCCAGGGCCACCATTCCGCTCCCCATAGCCCGGCCCAGCCCCTGCTGCCGCCAGAGCCACAGCCCCCAGAGGGGCGCCCAGATCAGGGCTGTCAGCTTCACGTGGGCGGCCAGCAGCAGGGCCAGCCAGGCCATCGTCGGCCGCCGCGCCTGCAGGCAGAGGAGCCCCCCCATCAGCCAGACCAACATCAGGGCGTCGTTGTGCGCGCCCAGGGCCGTGGCCAGGATCACCATCGGGTTCCAGAGCCAGTAGACCAGCGCGGCCAGGCTATGGGCCGGCTCCTCCCGCGCCACCAGCCGGTAGATGAAAAAACCCGTCACACCCGCCAGCAGGATGGCCAGCAGCCGGTAGCCGGTGACGTAGGCGGCTAGCATGAGACAGGAGCGCTCCGAGATGGGACAGCTGGGCGCGGTGGGTGCCCAGGCCCCCCACCGGCGCAGGCCCTGCTGGACCAGCCACGAGATGCCGCTGCTGGCATATTCCCACACCGGGCCGTAGGTATCCACATGGCGCTTCCAGGCGGTGTAGCGGTAGAAGGCCTGCCGTGTCGTCTCCTGGGGTGCCACGGCCAGGGGGCTCACCCCCTGCTCCACCAGCAGCCGCCCCCGATACAGGTAGTCGTAGACGTCGTGGGAGTCGCCCGCGGGCGTGGCGGCCAGCAGGAGCAGGGAAGCGGCCAGCCAGATCCCCACCACCAGCCCCCTGGCCAGACGCTCCCCACGTCTGCCCAGGGCCAGGGCCACCCGCAGGCCGCCCATCCAGAACAGGGTCAGGGCCAGGTAGACGGCCAGGTGCACGGGCAACGGCCCCCATTCGGCCCGTTCCGGAGGGAACCAGCCGCCCCGGGGCCATTGGAAGGAATCCCACAGGGGGTAACGCCACGCGATCCAGGCATAGCCCGGCAGGGTCAGCGCCCCCAGCAGGGCAAGACCACTCGAGGAAGGCCGGGGCCAGGGGAAGAGAAAAGGGCGGTCGAGGAGCCGGAAGAAACGGGTCATAGACTCCACTTCACGCCGCAATGTTGGCAAGGCCAGGGAGCCGGGTCGGTGCTGAGGACGGCTTCCCGCAGGGCCTGGTAGCGTGGGCTGTTCCAAACCTCGGCCAGGGGCTGCCGGAAGACGTTGCCCAGGACGATGTCCGGGTAGTTGGGCGTGGCGAAGGGGGCGATGCAACAGGGCAGGGCATTGCCATTGGCCGTGATGTACATCAGGGTCCACGGCCGCAGGCAACCCTGCCAGGGGTGATCGCCCTTGACCGCCACGCTCTCGTGGGGCGTGGTGGCGCCGGAGGCCTGGAAGGTCAGCCCCAGTTGGTCGGCCAGGGCCTCACATTCCAGAATGAGGGCCGCCTGCTGCTCCTCCAGGGTGCCAAAGAGGGACTGCTCCGGGACCATGGTGGCGTCCTCGGCGATGCGGTGGCCGTCGCCGAAGTAGACCAACCGCTGGAGGTAGACTTCGGGCACCCCCAACTCCGCGCCCAGCCGCACAAAGTCCGGCAGCTGGTGCAGGTTCTCCTGCATGCCCACAAACCAGAGGGAGACCCGGGGGCGCTCCCGCCCCCCATGGCGTCGCACAAAGGCCCGCAGGTTGTCCACGATGCGGGGCAGCGCGTCGATCCCCCGCAGCCGGGCGTAGAGTTCCCGCGTCACCGCGTCCAGGGAGACCCGGAGCTCGTCCAGGCCGGCCTCCACCAGGGCGTCCCCCCGTGCCGCATCCAGCAGGACGCCATTGGTGTTAAAGAGGACATGGGTGCCCCGCTCCTTGAGGTGGGCCACAAAGCGGGGCAGATTGCGGTTGAGTAGGGGTTCGCCGATGCCATGGAGCACGGCCCGGTGGATCTGGGGGAGCTGATCCACGATGCGGCAGAAATTTTCCCACGAAAGGTGATGTTTGGGTTCGAAGGGCAAAAAGTGATCGTAGGTCAGTGGACAAGAGACACACAGGGAGTTGCAGTGGTTGGTGACCTCGATGTAGAGCTGGGTGGGCAAGCGGGCTACCCGGGTCTCCCGTTCCTCCAGATGGATTTGTGCCATGGTGCGCTCCTTTCCAATCGCGGCCGGCGCTCACCGAAAACCGGTGCCGTCCCTTCACCTGTCGGGGGCCAATTCGGGGCGAAACATTTTTCGCCCCTACATCCCGGCCTGTGCATCCGTTGCCGCCCCTTTACCCGCCCGGGGATGGCACCATCGGGCGGGCACGGGGGCCCGCCCCTACAGGACACCCGCCCTGTTCAACGCAGCAGACGGCGGGCCCACGCGCTCCCCAGGTCCACCAGCCCGGTCAACAGGAAAAAGACCAACAAGGTCGCGCTGACGCTGTGATAGTCGAAACGAACCAGCTGTTCCTGGAGCAGCCGCCCCAGCCCCCCGGCACCCACCAGACCCACCACCACCGTGGCCCGGATGCAGACTTCCCAACGGTACAGGGTATACCCCACGAAACGGGGTAGGGCCCGGGGCCAGACCGCGTAGAGGAAGGCCTGCAGACGGCTGGCCCCCTGGGCCTGGATGGC
>FWPU01007757.1_pt1 | contig 19285 bp, 17 predicted proteins | sample 2228361 | NCBI WGS metagenome assembly FWPU01 (sample SAMEA103939777, study PRJEB20133) | metagenome
GCCCGAGCTGCCGCCTGCGCCGCGCGCCGGCGTCCCGGGGCGCGGCTCGTCGTCGGCCCCGCCGCCCGGGCGCGTACCCTTGCCGCGCCGCCCTCCCGCTCGGTCCGCGGGGAGCAGCGGGAAGTGCGCCTCGAAGGCCTCGTCGAAGCGCGGCCGGTCCTCCTCGTCCTTGACCAGCGTCGCGGCGAGCGCCTCGCGCAGCACCTCGCGCTCGACGCCGGCCTGCTCGACGGCGGCCATCGCGTCGAGCGTCTCGGCGACCGATACCCGGAGGCCGGCCGAGCGCAGGCGGCCGACGAAGGCGAGGAGATGGTCGCGCATCAGATGGAAGGTCGGGCCGCCCCGGCCGCGAGTCAACCCGCTGCGGCTCGAGGTTTGCCAGCCGCGGGCGGCGTCCGTATACCGTCCGGTACATTGCCGTTCCGCGCGGAACGAGGAGGAGACGTGGCCGAGACGACGCGAGCGAGACGCCCACTCAAGCAGGGCTATTTCACGGTGCCCGACGATCCTTCCGAGCCGCCGCGGCTCCTCGGCACGCGCTGCGACGACTGCGGCGAGCACTTCTTCCCACGCCGTGCGGTGTGCGCGAAGTGCCTGTCGGAGAAGACGAGCGAGGTGCTGCTCGGCCCGACGGGCACGCTCTACAGCTACACCTTCGTCCACTTCCCGCTCTTCGGCTCGACGCGCATGGAGCACGTCGGCTACGGCGTCGGCCAGGTCGACCTGCCCGAGGGACCGCGGGTCCAGACTCCGCTTGCCGGCAAGCAGGAGGACTACAAGATCGGCATGCCGCTCCTCGCGGAGCTCGAGCCGATCCGTGAGGAAGGCACGACCGAGGTCGTGATCCTGCGCTTCCGGCCCGCCGACGCGCAGGCCGCGGGAGGTGCGCGATGAGAGAGGTGGCGGTCCTGGGCGTCGGGATGCACCGCTTCGGCATGTGGCCCGACTCGAGCAACGCCGAGATGGCGCGCATCGCGGGCCTCGCCGCGCTGAAGGACGCGAACCTCTCGTTCCGCGACGTCAACGCGGCCTACACCGGGCACATCTTCGCGCCGGTGATGACGGGCGTGCGCGTGATGAAGGAGTTCGGCTTGACCGGCATCCCGGTGCAGCGCCTCGACAACGCGTCCGCGACGGGCTCGGCCGCCTTCTACGAGGCGGTCGGCGCGGTCGCGGGCGGGCGCTACGACGTCGCGATGGTGCTCGGCTTCGACAAGATGACGAGCATGGTCCAGGACACGACCGCCGGCACCGACCCCGCGAACCTCGAGGACGCGATCCTGCCGGCCGCCTTCTTCGCCATGTGGGCGACTCGCCGCATGCACGAGCGCGGCACCAAGGAGGAGCACCTCGCGAAGATCGCGGCGAAGAACTGGAACAACGGTGCGCTGAACCCGATGAGCCAGCGCCAGCCCGACAAGCCCGTCACCCCGGAGAAGGTGCTCGCCTCCCGCATGGTCGCCTGGCCGATGACCACGATGATGTCCTGCCCGATCGGCGACGGCGCGGCGTGCGCAATCGTCGGGCCCGTCGAGCTCGCGCGCAAGCTCAACCCGGGACGCCCGGTGGTGAAGGTCGTCGCCTCGGCGCTGCAGAGCGAGCGCTACGAGCGCGGCCACCTGTTCATCGGCCCGGTCGTCGGTCCGGCGCGGATGACCGTCGACACCTCGACGGCCTGCTACGAGCAGGCCGGCCTCGGCCCGAAGGACCTCGACCTCGTGCAGGTGCACGACGCCTTCGCGATCGAGGAGCTCGAGTACTACGAGCTGCTCGGGCTGTGCGGGCGCGGCGAGGCGGAGGCGTGCATCGAGCGCGGCGACTTCGAGCTCGGCGGCCGCGTCCCGGTCTCGACCGACGGCGGGCTGATCGCGCGCGGCCACCCGGGCGGGCCGACCGGGCTCGCGCAGATCTGGGAGACCACGCTGCAGCTCCGCGGCGAGGCGGGCAAGCGTCAGGTGGAGAATGCGCGCACAGGGCTCTGCCACATGATGGGCGGCGGGAGCGTGTGCGTGATCCACATCCTGCAGCGGGCCTGAGCCCGACGGCGCGCCGTCAAGTACCAGAGCCCGCTTCGGGCTCGTCGAGCAGGTGGTTTGCGACCAGCGCCTCGGCGATGCGCTCCGCCATGAGCTGGTGCCCCGTGCTGCTCGGGTGGATGTGCTCGCCGAAGAGTTCCTTGTTGGCCGGGTACGACGCCTCGGTGAGCTCGTCGATCTGCACGTAGGGCACGCCGAGCCTCCGCATCGCCTCGCGCAGCAGGCTCCGGTAGTGCCCGATGCGCACCGCCTCCGGCGGCACCGTCACGGGGTCGCGGTACACCGGGCCGACGACCAGCACCCGCGCCCCGTGCTGCTCGGCGAGCTCGGTCATCGCAATCAGGTTGTTCAGGTAGTCCTCGGCGGAGACCCGCGGCTGCGGCTCCGGTAGCGGCTGCGGGGCGCGGTCCGGACGCGACGTCCACCAGCGCCACGCGTGGAGCAGCGCCTGGCTCGACGACATCACCGCCCGGAGCGCCGTGTCGAACGCGCTGCGCGACATCACCACCTTGTCGGGCCAGTGCTTGAGCGCCACGTCGTTGAACCCGAAGCAGAGGATCACCACGTCGGGATCGAGCCGCGCGATCCAGCGCTCGAGGAGGAGGCGCCCCTGGTGCGTGCTGTAGCCCGGCACGGCGAGCCCGATCACCTCGATGTCCCGCCCGGGGAAGCGCGCGCGCAGGAGCCGCTCCATGCGCCGCGGGTAGGGGGCGTCCGTCCGGTCGTACTGGTCCGGCGCGTCGGGGAAGACGAGCGGGATCCGGTAGCCGAAGGTCACCGAGTCCCCGACGCACACGATCCGCAGCGTGCCGGGCCGCTTCGGCCCGATCGGCCCGTCGTGCCGCAGCCCCTGCTCGTTGGTCGAGACCACGGTGAAGTCCCAGATCGTCTGGACGTTCGGGCGGAGCCGCCAGAAGAGCTGGGCGTCGCCCTCGAAGAGCGGCTTCTGCGTCGGCGGGGTGCCGTCCGGCGGGTCGCCGAACAGCGTGAGGAAGAAGTCGCGGCTCGCGTAGCACGGTACGAGCGCCCGCACCGCGACCTCGATCACGGCGAACAGCGCGACGCAGGCGAGGAGCGGCGCAAGCAGCCCGACGACGCGGCGGGCGGGCATCGGGTTGCATGCCTCGTCCGCCGCGCCCGGCCTTGTCAAGCGCGCGCGGTCAGCAGCCGGTTCCCGGGCCGAAGTTCACGCAGTCGTCCGGCGTGTTGCGGTCGACCAGGCTCAGGAAGTTGATGAGGGTGCCCTCGTTCAGGATCCCGCCGCCGCTCATGGCTGCGCCGTTGTTGCGGATCGCGCTGTTGACCAGGCGCAGCACGCCGACCTTGCCGCTCGCCACGTCGTTGTGGATCGCGCCGCCGGCGCCGGCGAACGGGATCGTCCCGCGCAGCCCCGCCTGGTTGCCCGACAGGGTCGCGCCCGACACGGTCAGCTCGCGGCCGGGCGCGTTGAAGATCGCCGCGCCCCAGCCGTCGGTCACGTTGGACGAGAACGTCGTGCCGCTGACGGCGAGCTGGTGCGCGTCGTTGTGCACCGCCCCGCCCAACCCGACCGCGCACTCGGCGCCGTCGCACACGGACGCGTTCTCGACGAAGCCGCCGCCGGTCATGCTGGCCGCGTCGGCGCGGAGCTTGACCACCGGCTGGCTCGAGCAGCCGGCGCCGTTGCACGCCGAGACGTTGGTCCGGACGTCGGGGTTCGTGATCACGATCCGCTGCGGCGTGACGAGGTCGATCACCTCCTCGACGCGGCAGCCGCCGCCCGCGCAGCGTGCCTCGTTCGCCTGAAGCCGCGACGCACTGAATTCGATGCCGTCCCGCCCGGAGACCTCGAGGACGCGGCGCACCGTGCAGCCCGCCCCCTCGCAGCCCGCCGTGCTCTGCTCGATCGCGACGCCATGGAGCACCGCTTCCCCCGTGGCGCTCGACACCTGCGCCACGACGCCGGCTCTGCAGCCCGTACCGAAGCACGCGGCCGTGCCCTGGTCGAGGCTCACGCCGCCCCAGACCACCTCGCTCGCTCCGTCGGTGCGGACGAGCGACGCCACCTGGCACCCGTCGCCGGTGCAGAGCAGGGAGCCTCGAGCAATCGTCGAGCGCGTGAGCTGGACGAGGTTCGCCACGAGGTCGGCGAGCGCCTCGCTCCGGCAGAGCGGCCCGTCGCACGACGAGGCCGTCTGCTCGAGCGCCAGGTCGACCAAGAGCAGCGTGCCTTCCGGGGCGGTCACGTCGAGCACGCTCTGCGTGCTGCAGGCCTCCCCTTCGCACGCGACGCGCCCGTCCGCGAAGCGGAGCCGCTCCCCGACGACGTGCCCCGGAAAGCTCGAGACCGTAGCTGCCCGCCCGTCGTGCAGGCGTGGCGGCGGCACTCGACGCGATTTTTCTCGATGACGAAGTCACGCAGCAAGGCGTCGCCCTCGCCGCCGCCGGTCGCGAGCAGATCGGGAGCACGGCAGCCCGCGCCGTCGCACGAGAAGTCGTGGTTGCGTGCGGTGATCTCCTTGAGGGCCGTGTCCTCCGTGCCGAAGAACGCGACGCCGTCGCTCGACGTGCAGCCGCTCCCCGAGCAGGAGACGGTGTTCTTCAGGAGCTTCACCCCGATGAGGTCGACCGTGCCTGCGGCGGCGATCGCGATCCCGCCCGTCGAGCAGGCCTCGTCCGAGCAGCGCGACGAGTTCTTCTGCAGGGTCGTGTCCTGGAAGAGCAGCTTGCCGGACGGCGCACCGTACAGGAGGAGCGCTGCCTCGCCGATCGAGCACCCGCGGCCCGTGCAGCGCGTGCGGTTCTTGCGCAGCGCCGAGTTGACGATCCGGAGCGAGCTGGCGCCCACGACGCGTATCGCGGCGCCCTGATCCTGGTCGCCGCAGCCTTTCCCGTCGCACGACCCGACGTTGTCGACGACGAGGCAGCTCTCGAAGACGAGAGCGCCGTCGCCGTTCACCTCGACCGCGCTCGCCCCGGTCGCGCACCCGGCGCCGCTGCAGCCGACGTCTCCCTTCATGAGCTTCAGGTTGAAGAACCCGGCGCGGACGCCGCCCGCGCCGCTCGGATCGACGTGGAAGAGGCGGTCGCCGTCACCGCGGACGCCGGGCGCACCGATCCCGTTCAGGATCTTCGCCCTCTTCTGATCGGGGGCCAGGAAGAGCACCGATTCGGTGATGTCGAGGTCGCCCCCCAGGTTCAGATCGTCGGCCGGCCCGCCGCGGGTGAGCCGGTACCTCTTGCCCTTCAGGCGGATCTCGTCGACGGTCGGCGCCGCGTCTCCCGCGGCGTACTCGCCGGGGCTCGAGCCCGACGGAAGGTTCGTGTTGGCGGCGCTCACCGCCTCGCGCAGCGAGCACTTGCCGTCGTCCGCGACGACGTCCTGCTGTGTCGTGACCTTGATGGTCGCGGCGCCCGCGATCGGCGGGACGAGCAGCAGCGGGGCGAGCGCTCCGAGGACGGACTTCGTGCAGCGAGAGAGATCGCGCATGGGGGGTTCCTCGTTCGCGGCGCGCGGGCCGCTCCCGGAGGAAGGACGCCCAGGCAGCGTCCCGTCATTGCGCGTGCGTCCCCTTCCCCCGCCTCGCGCGGCCCGGCGCAATGAGCGGGCACGTGATCGTCGTCCTGTCGCGAATGAACCCGCAGCCGAGAGGAGACGACATGCGCATCAGTCACACCCCACGGCGGCAACGCGGCTCAGTTCGACCAGCGGCGCGCGAAGGTGGTCGCCAAGTGCGACGGGGGCTTCGCGCGCGTCGGCAAGGCGACGACCCGCATGGTCGACCGGATCCGTGAGAGCTGCGAGCCGGTCGAGGGTCTCGTCTTCAGCGAGGTCGGGCGCGGCGATCCGCTCGGCTGGCGAACGATGAACGCCGCCCTGGCCCAGTTCGGCGAGGACACGTTCGACTCGGTCGAGGAGCTCTCCTCCGATCTGTGCACCGCCGTCGTCACGGACGTCGAGGGGGCGCTCACCGACGTCGTCGCCCGCGCCTCCGACCTGATCCGCAAGTACTACAAACCCACGAACAGCCGGGCGTTCTTCGACCACCTGCACTCGTTCCTCGACCCGCGCTGCCCGGCCCCGACGGCTTGAGCGCCGCCGTCCGACGCCACGTCGCCGCCACGTTTGACCGACCTCGCCCGCTCCGTGCTACCAAGCGCACGGTGGCGGGCGAGCGGTCGAGCGGCGACCTCGAGGATGCGCGTGAGCTCGTACGGCTCTGCGCCGAAGGGGATCCGCGCGCCCGGCGAGCCTTCCAGGACCGCTTCGGCGAGGACATCTACAACTTCCCGGTCAAGATCTACGGCCTGCCCCCGGACAAGGCGGCAGATTTTTATATTTACGTCTTCGAGCGCGACCGGATCTTCGTCCGCCTGAAGAGCTTCGAGGGCCGGGGCGGCATCCAGCTCCGGACCTTCCTCTCGTTCCACGTCCTGCGGGCGCTGTTCCTCGACTGGCAGCGCGGCAACCGCGAGCTCGACACGGTGTCGCTCAGCGCGCCGCTCCGGCACGGGGGCGAGGAGGGGGCCGCCCTCGAGGACGTGCTGGCCGCCCCCGACGACGAGCGGGCCGACGCGCCGCCCGAGGAGCTCGCCGCCCTCTGGGACTCGCTCACGCCCGAGGAACGCCTCGATCTGAAGCTGCTTTCGCTCCTCGAGCACGACCTGGCGGCGGACGAGCTGCGCCTCCTGGCCGAGATCTCGCGCCGCTCGCTGGCGGAGACCCTCGACGCGGTGCTCGAGGTCCAGGCGTCGCTCCGGCGCAAGGACGCCCGGCTGGCCGCTCTGGAGGACGACGTGGACTCCGCCTGGGGGTGGCTCGTCTTGCGGCGCCGCGAGCTGCAACAGATCGACGAAAAGATCCGTCTGATGGGAGCAGAGCCGGAAAGTGCCGAGGCAAAGCGGCTGCTCGAGCGGCGCCGTGAGCTCGAGGCGGCGATCGAGAAGCGGAGCCAGCAGCATGCACGGACCCTCGACGAGATGAAGGGCTACAAGGTGACGACCCCGTACAAGGACATCGCGAGGCTCAAGAACTCGACCGTCGGTACCGTTTGCTCGCGCATTTTCCGGCTGCGCCAGCGGCTGGAGGAGCGTTGCTCGGCGGGGGAGGCCCACACATGACGTGTCCCGAGCCGATCATCCTCTCGCAGCTCGCCGACGGCGAGCTGCCCCCCGATCAGGCGGCGTCGCTCGGCCGCCACCTGGCCGACTGCCCCACCTGCGGCGCCCGGGCGCGCGCCATGCGCCGCGCCCTCGCCACGGGCTCGGCCGCCGCCCGGGCCGCGGCCCGGGTCCCGGAGCGGCCGACCCCCGCGGCCGGCTGCCTCTCCCCGAACGAGCTTGCGCGCTGGCTCGACCCCTCGGCGTCGCCCGACGAGCGCCGCGCCGCGGACGAGCACATCGCGCGCTGCGACACGTGCCTCGAGGAGGCGATCGCGGCGCGCCGGCTGCTCGCCCGGCTCGACGCGACGCCGCCGCTCCCCGTCGCTCTGGCCGGTCACCGCGGAGCCCCGGAGCGGGCTCAGCCGGATCGTCGTGCGGCTCGCGCGCGAGGGCGCAAGCATCGTCGAGCGCCACCTCGTCGCCCCGCTGCGCGAGCTCGTCGAGGTCCCGCTGCCGGCCCCCGCGACCCGGGCCGGCGCCGCCGCGAGCCGCGCGCTGCGCTTCCGCCTGCGCGCGCCCGCTGCGACGATCGACGCGACGGTCATTCCGTCGGGCGACGGGGTCGGCCTCGTCCTCGTGATCGAGGGCGACGCCGGCGACCTGCTCCCCGACCAGCGCGTCTTCCTCCGCCGGCGCGGCCGCTCGGTCTACTCGGCGCGCACCGATCCGGAGGGCACGGTCCGCACCCCGGTTCTCGAGCGCGCGGTCTACGAGGTCGCCTGTCCGGGGATCGGCACCTCGTTCCGCCTCGACCTGCGCGGCTAGCCCGGCAGAGCGGCGCGGGCGCCGCACGTCGCCAGTCTCGTTTCCTGAGCAGTCCTCGGCTGCTATGCAGACGCAGACTTGTGAGCGACGCGCAAGCCCCACCGTTGCACGTCACCTTGCTTCGCCACGGTGACCTGGTCGTCGTCGATCTCGCGGAACGAGGAACGCTGATCCCGCGCAGCGAGGTTCGCGTCGACGACGGCTTCCTGCGTGACCTCGCGGCGGAGATGGAGCACGTCGTCGTCCGGGCGGGCAGCGAGACGACGGCTGCGCTTGCGCGGATCGGTGGGCTCGTCTTCTCGCACCTGCTGACCGAGCCCGCACGGCGGCGCCTGCGCGACGCGCCGCCGAGCGAGCTCTACCTGCGGCTCGACGAGCGCCTCGTGCACGTTCCCTGGGAGCTGTGCCACGACGGCGAGGCGTTCCTCCTCGAGCGCTTCCGCATCGGACGCCAGGTGATCACCGGACGCGCCCTGCCCGAGCCTCGCGCGGCGCAACCCGACAGCGGCCGCCTGCGCGTGCTCGTGGTCGCGGACCCGACGGACGACCTGCCGCAGGCGGCCGCCGAGGGCGAGCAGCTCTGTGCGCTGCTCGACGACCTGCCCGGCGTCGACGTGACGCTGCTTGCCGGGCGCAACGTGCGCCGCGTCCCGCTGCTCGGCGCGCTCCAGGAGCACGACGCCGTGCACTTCGCCGGACACAGCCACTTCGACCCGGCGGCGCCGGCGCGCAGCGGCTGGCGGCTCTCGGACGGGATCTTGACGGCGGCGGAGATCGCGCGGCTCAGCGCGCCCCCCTTCCTCGTCTTCTCGAACTCGTGCCACGCCGGGGCGAGCGCCGCGTGGAGCCTGGGCGGCGTGGGCTACGACCAGGACGCGTTCGGCATCGGCAGCGCCTTCCTGCTCGCCGGCGTGCCGAACTACGTCGGCACGTTCTGGGCGGTGCACGACGCGGAGAGCATCGCGTTCGCGACCAGCTACTACCGCGTCCTCGCCGAGAGCGGGACGCTCGGCGAGGCGCTCGCCCGGGCGCGGCGCTCGGTGCTCGAGACCTTCGGTGCGGCGAGCCACGCGTGGGCGAGCTACGTGCTCTACGGCGATCCGGCGCTGCGCCCGCTCCTGCCGGCTCGAGCCGTGGCGCGCGAGCGCGGGCGCGGCGCGGGCGCGGCCGCGAGGGCCGAGGAGGTGCGCTTCGAGGTCTCGTTGCCCGCCGCGGAGGGCCAGCCGCCGACCGTCGACCAGATGCAGGACGTGCACCTCGTGGGACGCGAGGCGGAGCTCGAGCGGCTCGCCACGCTGCTCGCGGAGGCGCGCGGCGGCTCGCGCCAGGCGGTGTTCGTGAGCGGTCCGCCGGGCATCGGCAAGACGACGCTACTCGACGCGTTCCTCGCCCGCGTGCGGCGCGACGGCGACGCGCGGATCGGCCAGGGCCAGGCGGTCGAGCACTACGGCGCCGGCGAGCCCTACCTGCCGCTGCTCGAGGCGCTCGGCCGGCTCGGCGCGGGCCCCGACGGGCGCATGCTTGTCGACCTGCTGCGCCGCCACGCGCCGACCTGGCTCGCGCAGCTTCCCGCGCTCGTCGACCCGAGCGAGCACGAGGCGCTGGCGCGCCGCTCGCAGGGCTCGACGCGCGAGCGCATGCTGCGCGAGCTCGCCGATCTGATCGAGGCGGCGACGCGCGACCGGCCGCTCGTGCTCGTCCTCGAGGACCTGCACTGGAGCGACCACTCGACGATCGAGGCGATCTCGTACGTCGCGCAGCGCCGCGCGCCGGCGCGGCTGCTGCTGGTCGGCACGCTGCGTCCGGCGGAGGTCGCGGCGTCCGAGCACCCGCTGCGCGCCGTGCTCCAGGAGCTGCGGGCGCGCCGGCGCAGCGCCGACATGAAGCTCGAGGTGCTCAGCCGCGACGACGTGGCGAGCTACTTGACGGCACGCCTCGGCGTCGAGCGCGTGGACTCCGAGATCGTGGCGGTCCTCCATCGCCGGACGGAGGGGCACCCGCTCTTCCTGGTGAACGTCGTCGACTTCGCGCTCCGCGAGGGGCTCATCGAGGTGGTGGAGGGACGCGCCGAGCTGCGCGCCGGCCGCGAGGCGCTGAGCTCGAGCATCCCCGAAGGTCTGCTGCCGATGATCGAGCGTCACATCGAGGCGCTCACGCCCGACGAGCAGCAGGTGCTCGAGACTGCGGCCGTCGTGGGCGCGGAGTTCTCCACCGCGGCAGTCGCCTCCGCGCTCGGCAGCGACCTCGAGGTAATCGACGACCGCTGCGAGGCGCTCGCCTGGCGCGGGCAGTTCCTCCGCGCCGCGGGCATGGAGGAGTGGCCCGACGGCACCCTCGCCGGGCGCTACCGCTTCGTGCACGCGCTCTACCAGAACGTCCTCTACCAGCGCGTCGCGGAGCCGCGCCGCGTCCGCCTGCACCGGCGGATCGCCGAGCGCAAGGCGGCGGCCTACGGCAACCAGGCGCTCGACATCGCGGGCGAGCTGGCAGCGCACTTCGAGGCGGCGCGCGACACGCGCCGCGCGCTCGAGCACCGCGTCCGCGCGGGCGACGTCGCGGTGCGCCGGCACGCCGACCGCGAGGCTGTCGAGCACTATCGCGGCGCGCTGCACCTGCTCGAGGGGCTCGGCACGGATGCGTCCCGGCAGGTCGAGGTCGACGTCCTCGTGAAGCTCGCGACGCGCCTCATGGCGACCGAGGGCTACGCCTCGCAGCAGGTCGAGCACGCCTTCGATCGCGCCTACGCGCTGTCGCGCCGGCTCGCCCCCGGTCCGTACCACGCGCCGCTGCTGCGCGGCCTCGTCTCCTTCCACCACGTGCGGGCGCGGCTCGGCCGCACCCTGGAGGTCGGGCGCGAGCTGCTCGCGCTGTGCGAGCGCGGCAGCGACCCGGTCGCGCTCGTGCAGGCGCACTACGGGCTCGGGGCCGCGCTGTACGACTCGATCGACCTCGAAGGCGCGCGACGCCATCTGAACGCGGCGCTCGCGCTCTACGATCCCGCGACCCACCCGGCGCACGTCGACGTCTACGGCGGCTACGACCCGGGCGTCGCGTGCCGGTCGTGGCTCGCCTGGGTCTCCTGGCTCGCCGGCGAGCCCGATCGGGCGGTGCGCTGGGCGGAGGAGGGGCTCGCGCTCGCCCTCGACCTCGCGCACCCGTTCTCGCTCGGCTTCGCCTACATGGCGCTCGGCATGGTGCACCTGCAGCGCGGCGACGCGGGGCGGGCCGCCGAGCCGCTCGGGCGCGCGCGGCAGATCGCCGAGGAGGACGCCTTTCCCTACCTGCGCGCGACCGTGGTCGGGCTTCTCGGCTGGCTCGACCTGCTGCGTGGCAAGCCGGAGTCCGCGATCGCGCGCGGCGAGGAGTCGGTCGCGGCGCACGAGGCGACGGGCGCGCAGCTCTCGCTGCCCGGCTTCACCGCGATCCTGGGCTACGCGAAGGCGCTCACGGGACGCCTCGCCGAGGGGCTCGAGGCGGTCGAGCGCGGGCTCGAGATGGCCGAGCGCACCGGCCAGCGGATGCACATGGTGATGCTCTCCCGGGTCCGGGCGGACCTGCTCACGCTGTCCGGCCCGGAGCACCTCGCCGAGGCGGAGGAGGTGCACCGGCGCGGCGTGGGGATTGCGCGCGGGCTCGGCTCGCCGACGCTCGAGATGCACGCGACGCTCGGGCTCTGCCGCCTGCTGCACGGCAGCGGTCGACGCACCGAGGCGCGCGAGGTGCTCGAGCCGCTCTACGGCACGTTCAGCGAAGGATTCGACACCGGGATGCTGCGCGACGCGAGGACGCTGCTCGAGGCCTGCTGAAGGCCGGCGCGCCAGCGGGCCTTGATCATCGCGCTGGTCTCGCGCGAGCCGTCGGGGCTCCAGCCCGGCGGCCCGAAGAGGTAGCCCGCCGCCTCGCGGAGCGAGCGCGCAGAGGCGACGTCACGTGCGATCGCGGCCCACTCGTGGAAGGCGATCCGCAGCGGGTTGTAGGTGTCGATGTTCTTGACGATCCCGTAGCGCGGCCGGTCGTCGGCCCGCTCGGCGACGAAGGTGCCGAACAGGCGGTCCCAGACGATCAGCACGCCGCCGTAGTTCGCATCGAGGTAGCGCGGGTTGACCGCGTGGTGGACGCGGTGGTGGCTCGGCGTGTTGAGCACGAGCTCGAGCGGCGCCGGCAGCCGGTCGATCGCCTCGGTGTGGATCCAGAACTGGTAGAGCAGGCTCGTCGCAGTGAAGAAGAGTACCATCTCGGGCTCGAAGCCGAGAAGCGGCAGCGGCAGCCAGAAGATGAAGCCGAGCGTCGCCTTGCCGGTCCACGTCTGACGGAGCGCGGTCGACAGGTTGTAGCGCTGCGAGGAGTGGTGCACGACGTGGCTCGCCCAGAACCAGCGCCGCTCGTGCGACACGCGGTGGAACCAGTAGTAGGCGAGGTCCTCGGCGAAGAAGCAGGCGACCCAGGCCCACCACGCGGTGCCGATCTCGAACAGGCGAAGCTCGTGCGCCGCGACGTAGGCGGCGAACACGGTCGAGCCGAGGAGCGCGCTCACGACGACGCTGCCGACGCCCATCGTCAGGCTTGCGGCGGTGTCGCGCCCCTCGTAGCGGATGCGACGGCCGCGCCGTCCGGCCCAGAGCTCGAGCAGGATGCAGGCGATGAACGCCGGCACGGCGTAGAGGATGAGCTGCGACGATTCCATGCGTGCGGGTCCTTCGATTTTCTAGTTGCTGGCGACGAGCTCGCGCGCCAGGCGGCGGATCTCGGCGAGCACCGCGGCGTCGCTCGCGCGCTCGCCGTAGAGGCCGCGCGCGAGCGCCAAGCCGAGCATCGTGTCGAGGATCAGGTCGAGGAGCGCCTCGAAGCGGGCGCCGTGCCGCGCCGCCTCGGGGAAGTACTCGCGCGCGAGCGCGAGCACGTTCTCGCGGTGCTGCGCCGCGACCGGGGCGAGCGCCGCGCGGAGCTCCGGGTCGGTGCGCGCCGCGAGGTAGAGGTCGAGCGCTGCGAGGTGGCGGGGCTGGAGGTAGAGCGACCAGAGGAGGTCGACCGCGGCGTCGACGCGGTCCGCGCCGGGCGGGATCGCGGCGAAGCCCGCGCGGTAGTCGTCGGTGAGCCCCTGGAAGACGTGCTGCACCGCGGCGCTGATGAGCTGCGCCCGCGTTGCGAAGTGGTGGAGCTGCGCGCCCCGCGACACCCCGGCCCGCTCGGCGATCACCGTGGTCGTCGTGCCGCCGTAGCCGAGCTCGACCAGGCAGGCGACCGCCGCGTCGAGGAGCCGCGCCCGGGTGGCGGCGCTCCGCTCCTCCTGGGTGCGGCGCTGCGGCGGCGAGGCGAGGGCGGCCCTCGGCATGGCCCGACTGCCTATCCTGGGAAAAACAAACAGTCAAGCCTGCTTGTAAGTTTCCGCCCGCGCCCCAGCGCGGAACGCTCGCTCAGCGGCCTGCGACCCGGTGACCCGGCCGCTCCTCGGGCGCCACCAGCACGCAGTGGGTCCCCCGGTAGATCGTCGGGATGCACTTGTTGCAGTGGATGCACCTCGCCTCGGCCGTGTCGCCGCGCTGCCAGCGCGCGATGAGGTCCGGCTCGCGGAGCAGGGCGCGGCCGAGCGCGACGAGCTCGAAGCCCTCGGCGAGCGCCCGCTGCACGGTATCGAGCCGGTTGATCCCGCCGAGGAGCACGAGCGGCAGCGTGAGCGCCGCGCGGAAGCGGCGCGCGAGCGGCAAGAAGTACGCCTCCTCGAACGGGTAGGTCGGCATGAAGCGGCGGCCCATCAGGCGGAACGCCGTGCGCAGCGGCTGGGGGAACGAGGCGGCCATCTCGGCGATCGGCGCCTCGCCGCGGAACATGAACATCGGGTTCTTGAGCGAGCTGCCGCCCGTCAGCTCGAGCGCGTCGAGCGCGCCCTCGGACTCGAGGAGCCGCGCGGCACGGATCGCATCCTCGAGCGCGATGCCGCCGCGGAAGCCGTCGGCCATGTTCAGCTTCGCGAGCACCGCCATCGAGCCGCCGACCGCATCGCGCACCGCACGCACCACGCGGCGCGGCAGCTCGACCCGGTTGGCGATGCTGCCGCCGTAGCGATCTTTGCGCTTGTTGAGGGCGGGCGAGAGGAACGCGCTCAAGAGGTAGCTGTGCCCGAGGTGCACCTCGATCGCGTCGAAGCCGCTCTCGCGCAGCAGCGCCGCCGCCGAGGCGAAGTCGCGGACGATGCGCTCGATGTCCGCCTCGTCGACCGCGCGCGTGAACCGCATCGCGACCGGGCTGAACTGGCGCGAGGGCGCGAGCCCGCGCCGCCCGGTCGCGGCGGCGACCGGCCCCGCATGCCCGATCTGCGCGGATACCGCCGCACCTTCTGCGTGCACCGCGTCGGCGAGCCGGCGAAGGCCGGGGACCGCCTCCGGGCGCAGCACGATCTCGGCCGGCGCGCCCTGGCCGTCCTCGGAGACCGCGAGGTAGGCGACGGTCGTCATGCCGAGCCCGCCCGCCGCCATCGTGCGGTGGAAGTCGATCAGCCGCTCGGTGACGAGCCCGCGCTCCGCCATGCCCTCGAAGGTCGCGGCCTTGATGAAGCGGTTGCGGAGCGTGAGCGGGCCGAGCTTCGCCGGCGCGAACGGATCCAAGGTCTGCGGCTGGTGCACCCGCCGCTGCTCGCACCGCCGGCCACGTAGGTCAAGCCGTGCCGGGCACGGCTCGACCTACCGCTTGTCGGCGACGTCCAGGCGCACCGGATCTCCGAAGGTCCTGTCCTTCTTCTTCGTGCCGCAGCCCTTGTCCTTGATCTTGCCGTCCGGGTACGGGACCACGACCGCCGGCGGCGTGACCGTGCGCGGGCACTGGTCGTCGAGCGCGAAGGCATCCGTGCCGCCGAGCGCGCGCTGGTCGACGACCGCGTGGAGCTCGAAGTCTCGTGCCCCGGGTCGCGGGCGCGGCTCTTCGCCGGGTCGACAGCGCAGCCGAAGAGCACGTCGTAGACGACGGTGAGCTTCTTCTTCGACTTGAGCGTGATCGGACGCTTCTTCTGCGGCTTGCCGGCAAGCAGGATCGGCGTCGGGTCGGGGCAGCTCGAAGCGAGCGCGCGCAGGTCGAGGTCGGCCAGCTTGCGCAGCGCCTCGAGGCTCGGGATCGTCTGCGTGGCCGCACTCCGGTTCTGGATCTCGACCTTGATGCGCTTGCGCACGACGGGCTTGCGCGCCGTCAGGGTCACGACCTTCGGCGCGACGATCCTCGTCACCGCGAGGTCGAACGGGCCGCAGTCCGCGACGAGCGCGCTCGCCTCGGGCGCAGGCGCGCCGTCCTCGACGTTCCCCGCGTGGTCGCGGGCGATGCTCGCGAAGGCGTAGCTCCTGCCCCACTCGCCGACGTACGTCGCCGAGGTCGCGGCGGTCGCCTGCCGCCAGAGGGTGAACGGTCCGCCGTCGGTCGAGACGAAGACGTCGTAGCTCGCGATCCCCGAGCCCGCGTCGCTGCCCGACCACGTGACCCGGATCGCCTGTGAGCAGGGCGCGGCCGTGGCCGCGGTCACCGCGCTCGTGGGGTCCTCGAAGTCGATCGTGTTCAGCCGCTCGCCGGTCGCGATCGGGTTGTTCAGGTCGAAGACGATGCTCGCCTGGTTGCGGATCTCGGCTCCGGTCGGAAGCCCGGGCAGCGGATCGACGGTGAACACGACGCTGCCCTGTCCCTCGGGCGGATCGACGTTGGGCGGCAGGAAGCCGCCGTCGGGAGTCGTCGGCAGCTCGCCGGTGTCGGGATCGATCGAGGTGAAGCGCCAGGTGAAAACGCTCGTCGCGGCGTCGAGGCCCGCCTCGATCCGCACCAGCAGGTTCTTCTCGGGTCACAGGTCGACCTCGGTCGCGAACGACGCGAGCCCCGGCGGCGGCGTGATCGTGCGGTCGCCGAAGCTGATCGGGCCGAGGCTCAGAGTCGACAGAGCCATCGTCACGGGGTCGAGCGGGTCGTCGATGACCACCTCGAGCGCGTTCGAGGTCGCGCTCGCGAGGTTCTCGAACTGGATCAGGTAGCGCAGTGGATCGGTGCCGGTGACGAAGCGCCCGGCTCCCGGCCCGGGGGGACCGCTCTTGTCGTTGGGATCCCTCGCTGCCACCGCGGTGACGGTCAGCGGGAACGCGGAACCACCGCCCCCGTCGTCGCCGTCTCGCGGTTAGGGCGAGCCCCCCGGTCCGGGCGGCAGGCAGGTGTTGAAGCCACCCTCCTTGCAGTCGGGCTCGCCGTCACAGTCGTCGTCGCCGTACCACGGGTTCGCCGCCGCCTCGGGCTCGCACTTCTCCTGCTCGTCGTCCTCTTTCTCATCCTCTTCTCCCTCCTCCTGCTCGTCGCCCGGCTGGCAGTCGGGGTCGGAAGGGTCGCGCCGCCGCCCGGCCCGTCGACCACCACGTCCCACGCTCCGGTCGCGCGTCCCTCGAGGTCGAGGACCGCGGACAAAACGCCGCGGCGGGGATCGAGCGCGACCGGATCCGCGACGACGTCCGCCTCGCCGCTGCGCGCGAGCTTGACGGCGGTGCCGGCGGCCAGGTCGGCGCCGTAGACCAGGGCGGTGGTCGATCCGACGTTGCCCCCGCACGTGGGCCGGATCGAGAGCGGGCTCGACGTCCCCGCACCGAGCTCGAACGCGTCCGCGTCGCAGCGCGCAGTGCCGTCGCCGTCGCCGTCGACCGGCCGCGGCTCGCCGCTCTGGTCGACGGTCACGGCGGCGCCCAGGTGGTCCCTGCAGCCGAACGGGTCGCCGGCGTCGAGCGCCGGGCTGTCGGCGCGGAGCGCGTGCGTCCGCGTCGCGCCGCCGTTGTCGGCGAGCGGATCGAGCTTCGGGTGGACCGGGCTCGCCGCGGTACCGATCTGGTCGCCGGTGCTCGGCGGGATGAAGCAAGGCCCACGCCGCCGACGATCGCGCCGATCACGTTGTGGCCGCCCGAGGTGAACCCTCCCGAGCAATCGGGCTCGCGTCCTGTGGCGCCGTGGTTGCCGGCGATGATGCTGTTGCGAACGACCGTCCCGCCGGCGTTGCAGATGCCGCCGCCGGAGCCGGTCGCGTTCGTGTTGTCGGTGATCGTCACGTCGCTGAGCTGATCCGGGATCCCGGCCGTGCCGCTGCCGAGTGCCAGTCCGCCGCAGCCGTTCGCGTCGTCGTTGCCGCTGATCGTGCTGTTGGTCGCGATCAGGAGCTCTGTGACGGAGGCTCCCCCACCGCCGCCGTTCGCCCGGTTGCCGGCGATGGTCACCCGATCGAGCGAGACGTCGCCGCGAGAGTCGATCCCGCCGCCGTTCAAGGCCGAGACGTTGTCGCGGATCTCGCTGTCGGTCGCCTCGAGTCCCGAGGCCGCGACGTTGCGCTCCGCGAAGATCCCGCCGCCGCGGCTCGAGGCGACGTTGCCGGCGACCGTGCTGCGCTCCAGAAGAAGCGACGACCCGCCCAGCGCGATGCCGCCGCCGTTCGCAGCCGTGCTGTCGCGCACGACGACGTCGCTCAGGATCAGCACGCTCGTTGCGGAGAAGCTGTTGAGGGCACCGCCGAAATCGGGACTCCGCCCGTGTCGGAGCGTGAGCCCCGCGAGCTGCACCGTCGTCGACACTCGACCCGTCTCCGGCAGGAGGTCGAAGATGCGGTGCGCGAAGCCCTGGCCCGCCGGGCACGGAGCTCTCTTGCGGGACGAGACACGCCTGGATCACGGTCGCTGCGGGGCCTGCGCCGACCACGATCAGATCGCTCCGGATGTCGAGGTCGCCCGTCGCACCGGCTTCGTCGCCTGTGTCCGGACCGTCGACGGTGAGCGTGTAGGTCGCGGCGGCGAGCTGGATGGTGTCCGGACCGGCGAGCGCGTTCGAGGCGCGGATCGCGCCCCGCAGGCTGCAATCGTTCGGCACGGCCGGGTCGCTCCGCCCAGGCGGCCATGCCGACCTCGTGGAAGATGGTGCGCGCCTGCTCGAGCGCTTCGTGGGCGAGCCGTCGCTCGCCGCGTCGGCGGCGCAGCCGGCCGAGCGTCAAGTAGCCGCGGCCGCGATCGAGGGGCATTTCGATCGCCGCCCCGCGCCCCACCGCCTCGAGGGCGGCGTCCCGCGCCGCATCGAGATCGCCACGAGCTGCGGCGATCGTGCTGCGCGCGCATCGCGGCGGCGATCGCCCAGTCGCGGTCGAGCGCCCGGGCGCGCGCTTCGAAGAAGCCGACGAGCTGCGCGGCGCATGAGAGGTCACCGAGCGCGGCCAGCGCTTCCGCTCCATCCGGGACGAAGGCCGCGTCGAACGGGTCTCCGAAGCCGGCCGCCTGCACGATCGCAAGCAGCAGCTCGAGCACGCGCGCCGCGGCGGCGGCGTCGCTTAGCGACAGCTCGAGCTCGGCCTCGCCGTGCAGCAGGTAGACGAGCCCCATCCAGTATCCGCTCTGCTCGTACAGCCAGCGGCTCGCGGCCAGGTCGTCGCGCGCGCACGAGGTCGCCTGAGCGCGCGCGGGCGCGCCCGCGGTGCGCGAGCGCGACCGCGCGCATCGTCTCGCTTCCCATCTGGTCGCAGATCAGCAGCGCCTCGTCGGCGCAGGCGATGGCGCCCGGTAGATCGCCCTTCAAGCAGAGCTGCGCGCTCTGACGACCGAGCAGGTAGGGCAGTTCGCCGTCCTCGCCGCGCTCGCTCGCACGAGCGGCTCACCAGCGCGGTCGTTTCGCCGAGCCGGCCCTCGGACGCGGCGGCGAACCCGGCAAGCGACGTCGGGCGCATCAGACCCGGGTCGCTCGCGTCCTCCAGCGCCATCGCGCGCTCGAAGGCGGCGCGGTCGCACCCCTCGCCGGCGGCGAGTCGGGCGATGCTCGCGATCGCCAGCGCGCGCGAGAGAAGGGCACGGTCGCCCACCCGCTCCAGCCTCCTCGAGCAGGGCGCGCGCCCGCGCGGGCCCACAGACCCGATCTCCGGCGCTGAACGTGGCGAAGAAGAGATCGATCTCCAGCGCGACACGCGCGGCCGGCGCTTCCGCGTGCGGCAGCGCCTCCTCGAGGTAGGCGATCCCGTCCGTTAAGCTGTTCTCGTGCAGGCGCGTGAGGGCGAGGAGGTGGAGCGCGCGTGTCCGGAGGTCGGGGGAGCGCCGTCGGCCAGAGCGCCGTCGAGCAGCGTGCGCGCGCGCCCGCGATCGCCGGCGTGGAAAAAGTGCTCCGCCGCCTGGATCCGGCGGCGCCGCCGGGCGGCCTCGTTCTCCGGCGGCGTCCGCTCCGCCGCCTGCTCGGCGAGCTCGCCTGCGGCGTCCGGCGCACCGCGCAGGCGGGCGAGCGCGGCGCCTTCGTCCAGGGCCCGCGCCACGGCCTCGTCCGGCGCGGACGTGGCGAGAGCCAGGTGGCGCGCGCCCACCTCGACGTTGTCGACCAGC
>FWPU01007759.1_pt1 | contig 19277 bp, 14 predicted proteins | sample 2228361 | NCBI WGS metagenome assembly FWPU01 (sample SAMEA103939777, study PRJEB20133) | metagenome
GCGGCGGGGCGGAGGGGGCGGGGGGGGCGAGTAGGGCTCGAAGAAGTTGCGGTTGGCGATGGCCTGCACATAGTCTTCCAACTTGCTGCGTGCGAGACGTTGCGCGGGCTGATCGTTGAGCCGATCTTTGTCAGCGCCAGGGAGAGACAGGGCTTCGATGGTGGCCGAGAGAACCAACCGGCGGCCGGCGGGAGCCGGTGCCAGGGTGAGGGAGCGGATTTGGTGCAAGTGGCCTGCCAGGTAGAACTCGTGCAAGAAGCGCACTATCTGGGCCAATTCGCCCTGGGCGCTTAAGTTGAATGTCAGGCGGCGATAGGCGTCGCCGCGCGACTGGGGCGTTGAAGAGTTTACCTGGACTGCTTCGAGCTTGGCTCGGTCGACAAGTCCTACCAGCCAGTTCTGGTACAGGGAGCGGGCAAGTTGGAGATCCGCAGGCAGAGACTGCTGTTCCCATTCGGCAATTTGCCGGCTGGTCCGCTGTGCATGCCGTACCAGGGCCTGCTTTCTCGCCAGCTCTGCTTGCAGGCTGTCACGTCTTTCGGTCCGAGTGTCGAAGGCCGCCAGCAGCCTCTCGACGCCGACCTTCACGCCCAGGCCAGCCAGCAGCAGCACTGTGACAATGGCCAGGAGTCGCTCGCGCTGCGTCATGGCCGTTTCCTCCTTTGGCGAACTGAGGCCGGGCGAGAATTCTGGCTGGACGAGCCGGAGTTGGCAGCCGCCTGTTGAGCAGGCTGCGGCTCTGGCGCGGAGATCACCACCGTCGATTCAAAGCGCCAAGCGTAGTCCCTGAGCTTGCCATCTTGCTGATGCCGGCGCAGTTCGACGCGGTGCCGATCGTCCCGCAAGGTGGCTTCCAACGAGCTTACAGTGCTGGCGGACTTGACGTACCCTTGCAGACGCAACTCCGCCCCCTCGCGCGTCAAGGCGCAATCGAGATTGGCGAGCACAACTTCTTGGGCAGGCGGCAGGTCAGACGCCAGCTCGGCCAACTCGTCGAGCCACACCATCTCGCTCGCTGCCCACTCGCCGATGGCGTCTGCACGCTCTTCGATCTGCCGAGCACGCTCGACAGCCTTGTCAGCCTGGGCAGACTGTTGCACCAAGTCGGCAATCTCACCATCCAATGAGCGAAGCTTGTGCAAAATGAATGCCCAGGTGCCCAACGCTACCAGCAACACCGCAGCCGCAATTCCCAGATACTGCTTGCGCTTGGTGGGCGGAGGCGGCCGCCGCCGAGGGTGTAAGAAATCGAATGCCGGGGAGACGCCCTCTGCCTCGTCGAGCAGCATGCCCACGAGCGGTGCAAAACGTCCCGCGTGTTCCGGAAGCTGCGCTTGGAGCTGGCGCGAGAGGGGGCAGGCACTGAATGGGTCGAACAACTCGGCGGGTAGACCGAGTTCGGCAGCGAGCCGTTGGGCCAGTGCGGCGTCTTCGCTGCCGCGGCCGCAAACGAGCAAGCGCGAGACCTTTTCACCGCCCAATTGGTTGTGGGCAGCGGCCATGGTGCGGCGGATCTCTCCCAGCAGCGGGCGGAGCGCCTCTTGCCCAGCGCCTACGTCGCCTGGCAGCCGCGCACTGCGTAGTAGCACGACCTGCCGGCCCGCCAGCACGGTGAGGTCTGCCTCGTCGCGCAACAGATCGACCAGAAGCTGCGTGCGGTCGGCCGACTCTTGCCGCAATACCAGCGAGGCCGCTGCACATGGCCGCAGCACGACGCGGCGCAGCCGCAGCTCGGCTTTATCGCATGCGGTCTGAATCTGGCGCATCACCTCGGGGGCCACAGCCGCCGCCAGCACCTGCCGCGGTGCCCCCTCGCCATCAGCCCCGCTTAGCGGCAAGAAATCCAGCGCCCACTCGTCCGTGAGCGCGTTGAACTCGCTCTGGGCCTGGAATCGAACCAGGTCTGGAAGCTCCTCGTCGGGCGCGGCCGGCAGAGTGAGCAGCTTCAGCTCGGTGCTGGCGCGTCCCAGTGCGACGAGCACCTCGCTGCGGGCCAGTCCGCGCGCAGATAAGGCCTGCGAAATGGCGGCGGCGGCCGACTCGGCAGCCAGCCCGCTTCCGGAGGGCGCGCCAGCTAAGCCGCCTTCGGCGTGTCCAGCCCCTGAGCCCGCAGAGCCGCCCTCGCCGCCCGGCGCACCCTCTCCCAGCGGCACGACGAACGCGTGCTCCAACACCAGTTCGCCGCGCCGCAGTTCTGCCACGGCCAACCGGGCTTCGTTATTCCCCCATTCCAGCGCAACCAGGCGAGGCATGTTCAACCCTCAAGACGACTCTCATCCCAATCAAGGCCCTGCACCAATGCCCAGTGTCTCCACAGCAAACCCGCGCCCCAGGTGGCTCAAGTCTCGATAGAAAACCAGCCGGGCGGGCACCGTGGTGGCATCGAACACCGCCTCCACGCGGCTCGACGGCCCCCCCTCCTCAAAATAGCCGACCACCTGCGCACGGTAAACGCTGCCGCGCGCACAAATAAACGGGATCAGACTCTTCATTTCATCCAGCGTAACCAGCCCCTCGGCCAGGATCCATGTTTCATGGCGGCGGTTGGGCCGATCATCGCCGGGCTCTGCGTCTCGATTGTTGAGGATCTGCTCCGCCACCGCCGGGTCCATGCCTGGGATGCCGTACAGCACCACCGCCGAACACTGGTTGATGTTGATTCGGCCGGGAATCGTGGGGGCTGCATTGACAGCCAGATGGTCCATGAGCACGGGCAAGTACACGGCCATGCTGATCGGATCGTCCGGAAACACTGGTTCGAGCAGGGAGGGCTCGGTGTCTCCGCGGAACTGGATTCGCACGCGAGCACCGATCAGATCCAGCACCGTCTGCAAGGCGGTTCGTGGCTGCTGGGTAAGGTCTAGCTCTCGGCCGCCCACCTGCTGTCCCGCCTGGGTATCGACGCTGCTGTTGTACGGCCCCGCAATACGGTAGGCACAGATGAACGTGGCGGCGTCGTCTCCCAGCACCTCGGCCAAATCGGTGTGCAACTGCTCGAGGTCGGTGCTGTTCACGTCGATCTTCGGCCGCCCGTCCGGCCGCAGGTTGGCCTCCTGGCTGTAGAGCGTCAGGTAGGCGGCCCAGCCATGGTTCAACGCACCCGAAGAATTGTCCACATCTGCTGGTCCCAGCAATTCTTCCTCTGCATCCACGGCCCAGTTGCGGTTGACGTCAGGACCGAACAGCAATTCCGGCGTCACGCCGCGTACCAAGAGCAGCTCGTCAACCGTCTGCAACGGCCCATTGCGCGGAGCATAAGGAGGATATAGGCCCGAGTAGTAATCGATCTCCGCCCCGAACTCGCGCGGTTCATCGTCGGGGTCGATCCAATCAAGGATGGCGTCTGCCACGTATTCGTCCATGCCGGGCAACGCCATGAGAACCTGCCTCGCGCCGTCGGGCACGGCCTGGTCGATCGCCGAAAGCACGTTGAGGTTCAACCGTGTCGACTCGTCCTCCAGCCCGAACCGAGTGCCGTAAGGCAAATCGTCCCGCAAGGCGGGCGCGAGCACGGCAAACCGGCCGCGGTCCCGCGCAAGCTCTCCATCGACCACCAGCACACCTTGAAACTGGTTCGGATTGCTGTACAACCCGCCCGCCTCGCGCACCGCTTCCTCGGGCTGGGCCAGCATGGCACGTACCAGTTCGCAGCCCGAGTCGGCCAATGCGCGCACCTGCGCCCCCCGGCCGTGGATCCAGGCCGCTTCGCGCTCAGCCAGCATCAGATCTGTAAACGTGTAGCCGGCCAGGCTGAGCATCACCACCACAACCAGCACCAGCACCAACGCCATGGCCCGGCGGCGTGAACGCTTGCTCATGAGCCGCTCCCACTGCCGGAACCAGACACAGGTCCACTTCCACGACTGCCGGATCCCGACCCTCCCGCCCCCGAACTGCCTGTACTCCCGGCGCCGCTGCCTGTGCCTCCTGTCCCAGCTTGCCCTGTGGTACCGCTGCTTTGCTCGCCAGTCCCTCCTGTGGTGCCGCTGGACGTGTCTCCTTCGCCTAAGGCGGCCTCTGCCAGCGGCAGCGCAACCACGAGCCGGTACGTCGTCTCGCTGCTGTTGAGCGAAGCTGATCCGCTCGCAACCGGCACCGCGCCCGCATCAGACAGTGTGATGCTGATTTCCACGGCCCACGGCAGACCGCCGGCGCTTGCAGAATCCCACTCCGTGACCCACGTCGTACCATCGAAGTAGCGGAACTGAAGGTTCACAACCTCCGCCGCCACGAGCTGCGCCTGGCGGTCCAGGTCAGCAAGCTGGCCAGACTCGCTGGCCCATTGGGTCACGGCCCGATCCAGCTCCCGCCGCATCAGGCCTTGCACTGCTTCTCCCTCGGCCGTTGCAGCATTCTGCCCAGACGTGCTGCTTCCGCCGGCAAGGTACCACGCTATTGTCTTGACTTCGCTAAGAGGGTCGCTTGCTCCACCGCCTAGCACGCCCGGCAGTGTGCGTGGCAGCCGGCTCACGTCTACCTCCAACCAATCGCTGCCGCCGTACAGACCAGGCTCCGCAGGGTACATCGATGGATCGGTAACGGCGGGCGCTTCCTCCATCAACGCTGTGTCCTCGACGGCCTGCTGTGCGGCCGCGGCGGTTGTATCAGGTGTACTCGCGCCTGGCGATGCGTTACCAGACGCACCAGAGTTCGTTCCGCCAGGAGCCAAACCGCCGCTGCTCGCAGCACCAGAAAGCCCGCTGAGGGCAGACGACACATCCAACGGCTCGTACCAAATTGCCCCTCTCAAGTCGTCCGCCATCTGCCGCAATATGGCGCGTGCCAACTGCGCCTGAGCCACGTCGCTCCGGCCGGTGTCCGTAGCGCGTAGCTGCACGCCAACCGCTAGGCCAATCGCCCCCAGCAGAGCCACGAGCAACAGCAGTGCGAGCAGCAGCTCTAGCAGCGTAAATCCGTCGCGGCCCGCTACGGATGCCGCTGGCGCGCGTCTATATGCCGCCCGATCAGCCAACCATCCCGCCGCAAGGGGACGCCCTCTGCTGTTGAACCGCGGCGCCGTCCATGTACAACGATCGTCATACGAACGTTTCAGTGGGCAGCATGCGCCTGCTTGTGCCCGCAGTTTGTCTACAACGTACCACGCTGGTACGGCCATGGCGGCAGCTACTCGAGAAACATGGCTTGGCGGAGAGGAGCGTCGCATGGCCATCTGTCCCATGGCTTACAGCTCCCCCATGCATGGAGTCGCCGTGCATGCCGGTTCCGGAACGTCACGCCGGGAGAGGCGGTACACTGGCATTGCCGTGCGTTGGGCCCAAACAAGTGTCTGTCTTGGTGCGTTCGCACTGTCTGCCGGCGGGCCAGCGAGAATGGCTGCAACCTGCACAGGCCAAGGCCGGCGAGCGAACGAGTTAAGACGACCCGCCGGGCGAGCTGCACCCAGGCTGGACGCTGCTGCGTCGGCCGAAAAGACCTCGGGATCCGCCAGCCAACGCACCAGCGTAAACTCGATGGGCCGGACCGGGTCCGGCTCGGCCTGGTAGACGGTTACGGTCACGACCAACAGCCCATCGACCGCGGCCGGTTCTACAGTTACGGAGTAGAGCCATTCGCTGTCCTGCTCAATGGGAATGTCCGAAACTCCCTCCAGCGGTAGCACGCCAGCGGCCAGTTCGGCCATCGTACTCTCGCAGTACAGCTCGGCCTTGGTAAGCTCCCGTGCATGTCTTGCATGCGCGAGCCCAAGGCGTACAAGTTGGCCGATCGCGGCCACCGCCAGCGCCAGAATGGCGAGCGCCAGAATCAATTCCAATAGCGAGAAGCCGCCGCGCGCACCGTGCCCACGGCGCACTACCGCGGACGGCACAGATCGAACGCACGGTGTTATGATCACGAACTACAGGGACGAGCTTATGAAGAGGGATCTTTCTGTATTGCGCTGTGGCAGAGAACCATCGGTGCGACGCGCTTCATGGATGGACTGGGTGCCAGGGGCTCCCCTGCGTGCAACGCACGACAAACACGCCACGCACCCCACATGCGGCACGGCTGCCCCAGGCGCGACGGATCGCGCCGAACACCGCTCGGCCACTCATGCCACCCCAGCAAGCACGCGGTGTGTCTCGGGCAAAGCAGTCTCATGGCCCATTCGCTGCGGTGTAAGGCTCGCTCACACGCGCGCTGCCCGACAGGCCGCGCAGATGCACGTCAATCATCCGGCCGGCGTCGTTCGCCAGAGTGATCGTGGCGCTGGTACCCGTTCCGTCAGGAAAGAGTACGATGGGTGCCGACCAGCCATCGGCTTGTGGGACGTATATGTCTGCTCCGGCCGCTGCACTGTCGGCAGCCGCGCCGGCCGCCGGAGCGTTCGCGGCAAAGTACACGTCGGGCGGAAGCATACTGCCGCGCCGGCCGCCAGGCGCAACACTCGTATCCCCCGCGGGTGCGGCCGCTGTGGCTGTTGGGCTGTCCCCCTCCGCCAGCGCTACGTAGGCGCCAGTCTGAAACTCGCTTCCTCCGGGAACAAAGCGGAACTCGTAGGGCACGCCTTCGACCATGGCGCGGTTGCGGGCGCGTGCAATGGCAGCGCGCACCTGGTCTGCTGCGCGCCGCAGTCTCTGATTGGCAAACGGGCGGTCGAGGGCAGGCCATGCCAGCGCAAGCACAGCCACCACCACAACGAGCACGAGCAGCAGCTCCAGTAGCGTCAGGCCCCTGCGAACCCGGTGGCCCTTGCCGACAGCGCGGTCCCTGGCAACACTGCGCCTGCTGGCGACGCTGCGGTCCCTAAGAACACATTGGCTCTTGCCAGCGTCGGTGCCCCTTTGGAGGGCGCGGGCGCTGCCAACAGAGGGCCGGCTTCCATTAGAAAAGCTTGGTCCGGCCGGACCCACTGGGTGTGTCATGCCGCGCTTGAAGGCCACGCCAGGCATCGAAGCTGCGCCGAGCTGGAGGCTACTGCACCACGTCTTCCCAGTTGCCAATGTCATCGGCCGTGCCGTCTACTCCGTCCGGCCCGAGCGACCACACGTCGTACGTGTTGGGATTACGCTTGCCAGGGCTCGCGTACTGATAGGGCCTGTCCCAGGGATCGAGCGGCAAAGTCTTGTCCAGGTATGGCCCGGCCCACTTGGTGTTGTTCTTCAGATCGGAAGGCGGGGCAAGCAGCGCCTGCAAACCCTGAGAGGTCGTGGGGTACTGGTTCAGGTCGAGAAAGTACATCTCTAGCGGCTGCTGGAGCATGCCGACCTGGGCCTTGGCTGCTTTGACCTTGCCCTTCATGCTGGCGCCGCTGATGCTCACCGTGACCAGCGAGCCCAAGATCACCAGGATCACCAGCACCAGCAAGACTTCGATCAAGGTAAAGCCCCCGCGGGCGACGCGGCGGGTGCGGCGGCGGGACCGCCGCTTCAGTGCAGGTAAGCGTTGGGTCATGGTATTCGTTTCCCTCCCATGTACGGTGGTACTAGATGGCAACAGTGCAAACGCGTGCAGCCAAAAGACGTCAAATGGCACTACTCATACGAATCATAGGCAACAACAGGGCAATCACCACAGCCAGCACCAAAGCGGCCATGATCAGCAGCATGAAGGGCTCCAGCAGCCGTACAAAGAGATCGAGCTGCCGCCAGGTGCGGCGTTCCAGCCCGTCGGCAATCTCCAGCAGTACGCGTTCTAGCGTGTTGGATTCCTCGGCCACGGCAATCATCTCGATCACCGCGGCAGGAAAGTGCCCGCACGCCGCCAGGGGCACCGCCAGCCGCTCGCCGGCAGAAATGTTCTCTGCCGCTGCGCAGATGGCCTCGCCCAACACGCGGTTTCCGGTGGCGTCGCTGGAGATCTCCAGGGCCTTCAAGATGGGTACGCCGTTGCGCAGCAACGTTCCCAGTACGCGGCAGAAGCGGGCCACGGCCAGATTCAGAAAGATCGCGCCCGCCACGGGCAGCTTGAGTTTCAACCGGTCGAGCGAGCGCCGCCCCGCGTCGGTGGCCAGCTTGACCCGCGCCAGCCATACCAGCCCGACCAGCATGACCAATAGCAGCCAGCCCCATTGCCGCAGCGCATCGCTCAGCCACAGCAGCCAGTCGGTCAGTATCGGAAGCTGGTCGTTTGCGCGAAGCTGGCTGAACAGCTCGGAGAACTGGGGTACGAAGAAGATCATCAGCACCGTGACAATCGTCGCCCCCACGACCGCCAGAATGGTTGGGTAGGCCAGCGCGCCAGCAACGCGGCTGCGCAGATCTTCTTGCTTTTCTGTGAACTCGGCGACGCGGTCCAGAGACTCCTCCAGAAAGCCGCCCTCTCCGCCTGCGCGGACCATGCTCACCGCCATCTCGCCGAACACGCGCACGTCTCTGCCCATCGCATCGGCTAGCGACGCTCCCTCCTCGACCCGCGCGCGCAGATCCTCGATAATCAACCGGAGCCGCGGGTTGGACGTCTGCCGCTGCAAGACCTCCAGCGATCGCAACAAAGGCACGCCGCTGCGCAACAAGTCGGCAAGCTGCCCATAGAACACGGCGATCTGTTGCGCGCGCGGTCTGCGGCGCACCAGCCCGCCCAAGCGCTTCTCGACCCGCGGCTCTACCTTGACCGGGTACAGGGCACGGCCGCCCAGCATCCCCACAGCCTCTTGGCGGCTGGCCGCCACCAACGTGCCGGTCAGCTTTTCTCCAGCGGCATTGCGGGCAATATAGGTGAACTCTTGCATGGCTGGCAGTACAGCAGGCCGGCCCGAAGGCCATAGTTAGTCGAGCCGGTCGCCCTTGGTGACGCGCACTACTTCGTCGATCGTGGTCGTGCCGGAGAGCACCTTCTTCCACCCGTCCTGCCGCAGGGTCAGCATCCCCTCGGCGATTGCGGCCTTGCGCAGCTTCCAACTGCTGGCACGGTCTTGTGCGAGCTGCCGGATGGTATCTGTGGTTACCAGCAGCTCGAACAAGCCGACACGTCCCAGGTACCCCACGCGGCGGCATGTGCGGCAGCCGCGGGGCCGATAGAGCAGGTTGCCGTGCCGCTCCAACTCGGCACGGGGGAAGTCTATGGGCAGGGTTTCGGGGGCCGGGCGGTAGGCTTCCTTGCATTCCGGGCACAGCGTACGTACGAGCCGTTGGGCCATCACAGCCTCTACGGTGCTGGCCACCAGGAATGGCTCTACGCCCATGTCTGTCAGCCGCGTGTAGGCTCCTGCGGCGTCGTTGGTGTGCAGCGTGCTGAATACCAAGTGGCCCGTGAGCGATGCCTGGATGGCATTTTCGGCCGTCTCCAGGTCGCGGATTTCTCCCACCAGGATCACATCCGGGTCGTGGCGCAAAATGCTGCGCAGCGTAGCGGCGAACGTCAGCCCGATCTTGGGGTGCACTTGGATCTGATTAATGCCCTCAAGCTGGTACTCCACCGGATCCTCGGTGGTGATGATCTTCGTCTCTTCGCTCTTGATCTCCAACAGGGCGCTGTACAGCGTGGTCGTCTTGCCGGAGCCCGTAGGTCCCGTGACCAGGATGATGCCGTGCGGCAGCCGAATCAGTTCCTGGAAGGTGTCGTATAGCCGGTCGTCCATGCCGAGATGCTGCAAGGAGAACTTCATGCGGCCCTTGTCCAACAGGCGCATCACGATCCCCTCGCCATGGATCATGGGGATCACGCTCACGCGCACGTCGATCTCGCGCGATCGCACCTTGAGCTTGATACGGCCGTCCTGGGGCAAGCGCTTCTCGGCAATGTTGAGCCGGGCCATGATCTTCAAGCGGCTGATGATCGCCGCCTGAAAGCGGTTGATCTCCGGCGGCACCGGCTGGGGTTGGAGCATGCCGTCGATGCGGTAGCGGATCTTCAGCCCCGATGGCTGGACCTCCAGGTGCACGTCGCTCGCGCGGCTCTCGATGGCTTCCAACAGAATCTCGTTCACCAGCCGCACCACCGACGCCTCTTGCGCCTGCTCGGAGAGTTCGGAGCCGTCGGTCTCTATTTCACCCAGCAGCTCCACCGCGTCATCCGCAGCACGGGCCAGCAAGCCATCGATCGTCTCGCTGCCGACGCCCAGGTGCGTCTTGATCAGCTTGCTGATCTCCTCTCGCGTGGCCAGCACCGGCTCGATCGACAGCCCCGTGGCCGCGCTCAGCTCGTCCAAGGGATAAAGATTGAACGGATCGCTGGTGGCCACCACCAGCGACCCGTTGCAGCGCCGCACGGGGAATAGCGACTCCCGGTGGATCAGCCGCGTGGGAAACTCCTTAAGCAGCCCCAGATCCACCTCGGTCTGCGTTAGATCGATGAACTCTAGCCCCATCTCTGCACCAAGGGCAGCCAGCGCCTGCTCCTCGGTCACCAGGCCCAGCTCGACGGCAACCTGGTCCAAACGTTGGCCCTCTGCCTGCGCGCTCCGCGCCAGGGCGAGCTGTTGCTCGGTCAGCAGACCACGCTTTAAAAGGATTTCACCAGCTTCCATGACCTTCTCATTATCCAAATGCGCATTCGTCACACGCGTCAGGCCGCAATCACGGGCACGGCTACGCAAACGCCGCTGGCGAGAGGTGCCGATCCACGCCGCACAGCAACATACTCAGGGCAAGCCCGGCACGCCTGGCCGCCCCATCTGGCACCGAGCACACGCCCAACACGCGGGCAGGACCAGCCGCGCGGCTTTCGAGCGGCTATGCAAGCGCGCCGCTACCCCCTATTAAACCCCGCTCGGCGGTCGATAGTTTCGGTACACGGCAGAATCTTCGGCCCGGCCCAAGCACCACCGTACGACGAATCCCCAACTCGTTTGTCGCCAAAGAACTATGGTAACCGGCTAAGCACTTGTTATACTATTTCCGTCTATCTTAAGGTCGCGCAGCCATGAACCACAACCGCGTTCTGGGGTTGCTTGTAGGACTTGCACTGGCAGGTTTCCTGCTGCTTTATCTCGCTTACGCCCAAGATCCAGGCGGCGGCAGGCGTGGTTGGGGCCGCCGTGGCCGCTTCGATATGGGTGAACGCCTTCAACAGGCCGATGCCAACGGCAACGGCATGCTGGAACCCGAAGAGATCCCAGACCGCATGCGATTCTTTCTCATTCCTGCTGCCGAACAGGCTGGGATCGATACCTCGCAGCCTATGCCTATCGACAAGCTGCGAGAAGCATTCGAAGCGCAGGCGGCAAGGTTTGGCCAGTTTCGCCGCGGGCAACCAGATGGCCAGCCGGACCGACAGGCAGATGGCCAAACCAGCGATGGCCAGTCCAGACAGCCCTCGGGGGATGCATCCCAGCCTCAAGGCAGTCCATCTCCTTCAAAACAACAGACCCAGCCCTTGGTCCCCGGCTTTGGAGACTCGACCAAGCTCCCGCCCGTGCCCGGCTTTGGCGTGGATGCACAACCTTCCGCACAGGCTACTGACAACCAGCCTGCGGCGAACACGCCAGCCCAGGAACGTGACGGCGACGATCGCCAAAGGGGCCGCAGGCGCGGCTGGTGGTTAGGCCCCGCCGGCAACCAGGACGAGAACACATCTGGCGCCAACGGCGACCAAGGAGACGGGCCAAGATTTGCGGGCCCCGGCTTTGGGGGCCCTGGTTTTGGAGGGCCTGGTTTTGGAGGGCCTGGTTGGCGTGGGCCCGGCTCGGGCAGCGCTGGGCCAGGCTCTCCCTGGGGGGCCGGCCCTGGATTTCGCGGGCCGGCATCCGCAGGCGCAGGCCCAGGCGGCTCGGCCGCGCAGCCGAACGCAGAGGGTGCTGACGGAGGTGCAACCAACTCGGGCGCAAGCGGCCAGGATCGTGTAGCCGGCATGGCCCAAGCCATGATTGCGCAAAACGATCAGAATGGCAACGGCATCCTTGAAGGCGACGAGTGGCGCCGGGGAGGCTTGGCACTGCGCAACTCAGATCACAACGGAGACGGCAACGTCACCAAGGAAGAGCTGATCCAGACACTTTCTTCCTGGGGGCAATCTGGGGGCAGACAATCGGGAGGCAATCAACCTGGCGGCAGCCAAGCGGGGACCGACACAGCAGGCAGCAGCGCAGCGGGCGACGGATCGCGCGGGGGCAGAGGCTTTGGTCGCAGAGAAGACCGCGGCAGCCGTCAATCTGGCAATACAGGTTCTGCTGGCGGTGGTCGATCTGCTGCGGGCGGCCCAGCCACGCGCCGCAGCTACCGCGCCCTCACCCCAATCGAGCGGTTGCCAAAGGAAATTCCAGATTGGTTCGTGCGGGCGGACGAAAATGGCGACGGCCAGGTTGCCATGTCTGAGTACAGCACCTCCTGGACGGACGAGAAGGCAGCCGAATTCGCCGCCATAGACCTTGACAGCGACGGCATGATTACGCCTAAGGAATGTCTCAGGGCCGGCCGTTCACAGCGGTCGCTCGCATCGAGCCAGTAGGCAAGGCGCGAGACACGCCATGTAGGCATTGACGCAGAGGACCTGGCAGAGTATCAACTTGCCCTTACGTCCCGGGCCTCTTTACCGGCCGCTCCTCGTGCACGGAAGCACTCCCGCATGGCTACGCTTGGTCTCCAGGCGCGTGAAGATGAGCGTCTTGCCACCTCGCAACGTGCCGAGCAAGCCATCCGTTCCCCTGGAACCGCACGGCGATTCGCAACCAAGCGCGTGCTCGCCGATCCCGCCATGGACTGGGGCCGCGGCGCCTTCGCTGCCTGCGCGCTCGCATTCTGCGCCATTACCAGCTTGCTCCTCGCCGGTGCTGTCGAGTGGGAGCACTACCGCCGACTGCTCCGCTGGCAATCGGTTCCCATGACCTTGCTGGACCGCACGTCGCTATTGTGGCTGCTTTGGTCCAAGACATTGGTGGTGTTGGTGCCAGCGGTGCTACCGGCTTTGCTTGCATGCTGGCTGAGGCGCAGACGGGCGGCGTACTGGATGCTGGCCGCTACGTGGGCGGTTGTTTTCTTCTGGTTGGGCATCGACCTCTGGCTTCATCGCTGGCTGGGCAGCCACCTCACCGATTACCTGCCTTACGTACAAGACGTGATTGCCGGCGGGATCGATGCGAACCATAAAGAGTGGGCCGGAGATACCTCCGTGCTTGTGCAGCGCGCGGCAGCCATTCTGGCCTTGGTCGTGGGTGGCGGTTGGATAATCTGGCGAGGCTGTGTCGCCCTCTGGCCGCTGCTGGCACGCTGTGGCGTGCGCCAAGGCGGTTCGCTTGCAACCGCAGTCGGCGTGTGTGCTGCGGGTCTGGCGGGCGTAAGCGTTGTGCCGATGCTTCACACGCAACCACTCTTACTGCGGCGCTTGGAGGGCCAATTGCCCATCGACGTGGCGGCCTTTTCGCCCGCCTCTCCGGCCTGGCAGCAGAAAGTGCGCGCTTGGTTGGGGATTGGCGGCCCCGCTCGACAGTCGGGAGTGCGCATTGTCGCTATGCTCCCCGATCCCCCCGGGCCTGACACGGGCCGCGAACGCATCGACCTGCATAACTTCGGTCCGGGGCCAATCGACCTGGATGGCTGGGCACTTGTAGACGTCTCGGGCAAACGGCTTGCGCTCAACGGGATGGTGCGCGCGGGAGAAACTCGCCGCGTGTTGCTGCCCGCGGGCACAATCACCCTCGACGATTGGGGCGACGAGGTGCTGCTCGTCGACGCACGCGGCGAGGTGGCTCACCGCGCCGCGTATGCATCCGACGACGTCAAGTACGGGGCACTCGTACCCTTCAGCGGCAGTGCTGATCTGAACGCCTTTCTAGAAGTAGCCACGCGCCGCGCCCAGGAGATCTATGAAAGTCGCTACAAACGGCTGATGCAGGCTCAGCCCGTCGATGAGGCTGCCGTGGTGCATAGGCCCAAGCTACCGAACGTGGTGCTGATTGTGCTGGAGAGTTTCCGCCACGTGGCTGTGGGGCCTGGGCTGATGGAGCGCATCGACAGATGGGCACAAGCAGGGCTGCGCTGTCGCACGCACTATGCCGGATCGAACTCGTCGCACCTTGGTTTGTTCACGCTGCTCTATGGGCGGTCTTCGCTTCTTTACGACGTGACGCTCGATGCCGGCGTACCGCCGCAGTTGCCTTGGTCTCTGCGCGCTTCAGGCTACGAGTGCAGTTTTATCACAAGCGGCGATTGCACTGGCTTTCGCCGCATGGACGGCTATCTGAACCGCCACGTGTTCGACCGACTGGAAGTCAAGTGGGGCAGCGGCTGGCGAGATTGGCCCGAGCGCGATCAGGCTGCCCTCGAAGATGCCATGCAGCTTGCCCGCGAACGCCCCGGCGGCAAGCCGCAGTTCATCATGCTGTTTCTGATGTGCACGCACGTGCCGTACGCCTATCCGCCTGAGTTCGAACTGCGCCGCCCCGCCGCGCAGGATGTGGCCGGAGACGCCTGGCGCAACTGCGAACCCGCACACCTGCAAAACCGCTACGCAAATGCCGCACTCTACCTCGAAGACCGCATCATGCGACTGATCGAGGCCCTCGACCCTTCAGAGAACCTGATCATTATCACAGGAGACCACGGCGAGTCTTTGGGCGAAGACGGGGCACTCTGCCACGGCACGCGCCCCTCGGATATACAGACGCGCGTTCCCCTGGTGATGGTCGGCCCGGGCGTGCCGCCTTTAGAGATCTACGAGTGCACCACACACGCCGATGTGCCGGCCACGGTGCTGCATGCGCTGGCGGGTAGGCCCGTGCGCTTGGCCCATGGCCATGGTAGAGACCTGTTGGCCGGGCCGCTCGCGCCGGAACCTGTGTTGCTCTGCCCCTATCGCTGGCGGCAGCCATACGACTTGGTGCTGCTTCACGGCGGCCAGCGGCTGCACATGCGCATCCGACTCGATCGGCCGCGAATCGAGGTCTTCGGCTTCCATGACCAGGCCGGCGACATCGACCTCGGTTCAGCGCATCGTTACTCGGCTGCCGATGCACCGGCATGGTGCGAGCGCTTTGCGAAAACGCTGGATCGCGTTCTGCGCTAAGTGGACCGGCAGCGTCAGGCGGCCCCCGCTTTGACCGAGAGGTTTTAGGAGTTGCACACGGCGCGCATCAGATCGGCAGTGTGCCACTTGTTGATCGCGGCCGGCGAGCGGCATCGTCAAGCCTACGCTCGCTTCCCAAGGCCGCATTCTAGCAGCGCCCCCCGATGGATGCCCGTTGCACTGCTTGCCGCTGGGTTGCATGCAGCGGCATGCGGAGAGCCTTGGCCTTGGAGCCGTGCGCTAATGGGCAGCGCAACAAGCATGCCGTCGGCGTCCAATGCGCAGGCCTTGCAGCCGTGCGCTAATGGGCAGCGGTCTTCCTGCTCTCCTCTTGCTCGGTCTGAACATCTGTCACCTTAGACATGCCCTGTCCCTGGGGCATGCAAGACTGTGCCCTACGGTGCTGCTTCCGGCAGGCCCGGATTGCAGCGCATATGGGGGCATCGTGCATCCGACCTGCCGGCAGCACCGCATTTGCACCGTTGCCATCCATAGGCAACACAAACCAAGAGCTGCGACAGACCTGGCCAATCGCACATCCCGTTTTATCCCCGATCGCGCCGCTCGAACCGATGCCCCGCCATTTACGATGTGCGTCTTCTCGATTCCCCCTTCGTCGCCAAACCTGCGAAGTGGGGCATTGGCCAGGCGATGCTCGACTCACAGGCCACGATATGCGACGCGCTCGCATTCTCCTGCCAAGCGCGTTACTTTATGGCCTGAGTCGAATCCCTCGGCAATGCAGGGACCTGTAGTATGGCAGACCAGAAGGCCATTGTGCGGCAGTGGATTGTGATACGCCACCTGGCCCGGCCGACCGGTGCCACGGTGCGCGAACTGGCAGAGTTGTGCAGCGTCTCTCAGAAGACCATCCGCCGCGATCTGGAGGACTTGCAAGCCGCCGGCTTTCCGCTCAACGAAGAGGCGGGACCGCGCGGCCGCAAGTCGTGGGTGCTACGGTTCCGGGAACAATCGCCGGGCCTGGGCTTCAGCTACGATGAGGCCCTTGCCCTGTACATGAGCCGGTTGTTCATGGTGCCCCTGGCAGGCACGCATCTGGACCAGGCGGCGCAGTCTGCGTACGGCAAGCTGCGGGCACAGCTTTCTCCTGGAGCGATTCGGTTTGTGCATCGGCTGGGGGGCGGCCTGTATGTCACGCGTACAGGCGTGTCTGACTACTCTGGCAAGACCGAGGTGATCGATACCCTGGCGCATGCTCTCGCTGAAGGGCACGAGGTGGTCATGCTCTACCACTCTGCCAGCTCGACGGAACCGGTGGAGTACCACGTCGAGCCATACGGCCTTTGCCTGCACCGCTCGGCACTGTATCTGGTGGCCTGGTCGCGCGACCACGGCGAGTTTCGCACCTTTAAGCTGAACCGCATCCACGAGGTCGAGGACAAGGGATTTGCGTTCGTACGTCGGCCATTTGAGCTGGAGAAGTTCCTCGCCGGCTCCTTTGGGGTGTTCCACGGCGACGGAGACGTGCAGGTGTGCATCCGCTTCTCTCCCCAGGTGGCCCAGTACGTGCGCGAGAGCAACTGGCACCCCAGCCAGAAGCTGCAAGCCCAGCCCGACGGCAGCCTCCTGCTCCACCTACGGCTCTCCGATACGATCGAGGTCAAAAGCTGGCTACTCTCCTTCGGCGCCCAAGCCGAGGTTCTCTCCCCGCCCGAACTGCGCGAGGAGGTGATGGAAGAGGTGCGCATGCTTGCCGAGAGGTACTGCGGCACCGCTGATGCTGCTACGGCCAAAGGTACAGCCCACAAGCGTACAGCCCGTCGCACCATTCCGAGCATGGGAAAGCCGCCGGGGGCTCCAGATTCTTCGGTCAGCCATCCAAAGCACACGTTGGCGCGCACTGCGAGCAGCCGCCGCAAGTGCTTGCCCCTTTGAGTTTTATAGAGCTAAGTGCCCTCAGCCCACTCCTTCAATCCACAGGCGCCATGCGACGCGGTGGCACCTTTGCGACTGCTCATCCCCGACTATTCAATCCTTCGCATGAAAGACCTGGTTTGAGCCATCAACCGACAAATGCACACTCGCATGGAAGTCCGTGTCATTCGCTAGACCTGGCGTGCGTATTAGTTGTAGCAGGCCTGTTATTTGGAGCCTGATCGGGCAACCGATGGCGAGCGCAGGCCTATGACTATGGCCAAGGATATCTCCTGCCCAAAAGGACCGAGACGAATGGCAGAGCCCCTGAATTTCGAGTTGCTTCGCGACGCCGTCCAGCACGGTGTTGCCTTCCGTTGCCGGCGCCGGCTACAGCCCGCAGGCGGAGAGGGAGACAAGGTCTTCCCGCCCACGTTTGCAGGAGCCGTGTACGCCATCGAGAAGCGCCACGTTTCAGGCCGTGACGCCCCAGTGCAATGCGTGCTGCTCGATAGCGTGCAAAGCCAGGCCAATCGCATGGAGTTGGCCCTGCAAGAGGCCGTGGACGCTGGCCACATTACCCTGCCGCTGCTCGTGGTGGACTTCTCGCAATACGATCCCACTGGCGACGTCGAGGCGGATACAGCCGCGGGACGGCTCATCGACCGTGTCGGCAAGATCACAAGTCTGCAAGTGCCGCACCGGCTCGCCGATGCCATCCTGCGCGACAGTGAGCTGGAGGGCGTGGAGTTTCGCAAGTCCGAGCACGGCATGGCCTTGAACACCGCCAGTCCAACCAACGCCACACCCGTTTTCGGCATTTGTCCCACAGCATTGGTATTCGGCATGTGGGATTCCACGGGACCCAAGGGCGGACTGGGCGCCAAGTTCGAGAGGGCGATGGTGTCGGAGGTCGTCGGCATTGGCGTGCAGTGGTCCGAGGACTATCGCGCTCGTGGCGTGCGCCGCGATCCTTTGGAAATCCGCAAAGTGGTCAAGGTCATCAAGGGAGACAACGGATCCTGGAACGTGGCCAGCCCCGACATCAAGAAAGGGGCGATCGAGCCCTCGAAGATCAACCACAGCAGCGTGCCGTTCGATTCGGCCAACTGCGGGGTTACCATCGAATATGCCGAGCAGCTCACAACCCTCTCCATGATATGCCTGAGGCGCCTGCGCTTTCCCATCAACGGGCGCACCAGCGCAGATGCCGACATCGCCGCCCGATGTGTGCTTGCTGCGCTGGGCCTGTGCGCTGCGACGTTGGCCTTCGAGTCCGGGATGGGGCTGCGTTCGCGCTGCCTGCTCTACGCCGACGGTCCCATGCAGTGGGAACTGTTGGGCGCGCCGGGGTCGGACGCCACGCGCGTATCGCTTACCTCCGACCAAGCAATTGCACTGGTCCAGAAGGCGAGCGCAACTGCCAAAGAGCTTGGCCTCCCCTGGCCGTCGACGCCCATCACGCTCAAGCCTTCGTCCCGGCTGGTGGAACTGGTGCGCCGTAGCCAGCTCGAAGCCACCAAGGAAGAGGCGAGCGCCGAATAGCATGTTTGCCCTTGGAATCCGCTATTTGAATGGCTTCGTGGCGGCGTGCGAGCCCGACTCGCGCACACGCCCAGAATGGCCGCCCCACCCCGCCCGCGTCTTCATGGCCCTGGCCGCGGCGCACTTCGGCTCCTCAACAGATCCGGCGGAGCGCCAGGCGCTCCTCTGGTTGGAGTCGTTACCCGCACCCGCCATCCATGCCGCAGGGTGCCTCGAACGCGCATGCGTGACGCACTTTGTGCCGGTGAACGATAAGAGCGGCCCGGCAAAAGCCCTGATGCACTCCCTTCCATTGACCCGCGACCGGCAGCCGCGCATCTTTACGCGAGCCTTCCTGGAAGACGATACGGTTTACCTCTCCTGGCCCGATCAGGGGCCCGACCAGGCCGTCCTCGAAGCGCTCGCGCATCTGTGCAAAAAGGTCACGCGCATCGGGCACTCCATGTCTCTTGTGCAGATGTGGATAGCCTCAGCCGAAGAGCTTCGAGCGCCTACCTGGGTCCCGCAAGATGACCGAGCCGAACTTTATCTGCGCATTGCGGCTGTGGGCACGCTCGATGAACTTGAACGCTGCTACAACGCAGACGTAGTGGCACGCTACTGCGAACTCAAGCTGCGAGAGGCACGCGCTGCAACCCAGCGCGAGCGTCGGGACGCAAAGACGCAATTGACCAAAGAATTTCCAGACGACTTTGTGCCGCACTATCGACCGCAGCTCTCCACATACCAAGGCTATGCGCGCACCATGCGCGTGCCGCAGAAACATGAGGCGCCTGGCACGTGTTTTAGCCCGCATGTCCTCGTCTTTACCCCCTAGTTGCATAAAGCAGCCCGTTTTTGGGGCGGTCAGGGGCACTTTTCCAGGCGAATAGGGGCTTTTTGGCACCGCGCAGCGCCTGCGCCTAAACCTCACATTGAGTGACGTTTAGCGGCACACTTGTCCGGCCCAAGTGACGCAGAGACATTTTGGACACCTG
>FWPU01006013.1_pt1 | contig 19276 bp, 12 predicted proteins | sample 2228361 | NCBI WGS metagenome assembly FWPU01 (sample SAMEA103939777, study PRJEB20133) | metagenome
TCAGCTTGTCCGCATCCGAAATAAAATCCGCCAATGCTGATAAAAACACCACATGGTCATCCGGATCAGAGATCAGCAGCAGAAAAACCAGCTGTACCTGCACCTCCCCCCCCTGACCGCCCATTGGCTCAAAGATCACCGGCTCATCCAGCGCACCGACAATCATGCCGGGCACGAGAGTCCACTCGGCATCGGCATGGGGGATAGCAATCCCAATGCCCGGTGCATGAATGCCGGTGGGGTATTTCTCTTCCCGCTCCAGCAGCGCCTCTGTAAAGCCTTCTTTCACCCAACCTTGCTGGCGGGCAAGTTTTGCCAGTTGGGTCAGTAATTCGGTGCGGTCACGGGCTTGCTCAATCCGGGTGATTTGCAGGGAATTCAGGACAGATAACAACAGTTCACCTCACATATGGGTTTATTTGAAATGGCTGGGAAATCGGGTAAAAAATGCTGAGTGCGTTCGGACTTTCTAGATTTGCTGTTTTTGATTATAGAAAAAAGCCCCTCATTTTGTTTCATTGGTTTTTGTAATTACAACTTATGACAAAATTAGATCATTTTCCCGGCCTGTCTGCTTACGTTCCCAACCTCCGTACCAGATGTTCATGTTCTACCAAACCTCCCGGTTTTTGTTGGCTAAAATGTCGCAAAACCAGGCCAAAGGATTTGCCCAGTTTTCAAGTCTGAACAATTTTCACATTCCATTCGACAATGCGATGTGGGTGTAACAGCCGGGGTTGGCCCGGATTTTAGAGAAACCGGTGTGCCGTTTTTTTTACTTGCCGACCAGACCTCAATCGGCTATAATGCGCTGGAATTCGCAAAAAGGTAGTTAATACAAAGTTGGTTTAATTCTTCCCTAGCCCCGCCATGCCCGGTCTCAAAATCAACATCAACCCGCGCCAGCGCAACATCATATTCGCTCTGTTGGAAAGTGACGGACGAATGACCATCGAACAGCTTGCCAAACGCTGTGGAGTGACTGCACGGGTCATTCGCTACAATCTGGACACAGTCCGCGCCTGGCTGCGTAATGAGGGTGTTCCCTTACGTATTCGCCCCGGTTTTGGAATGGAAGTAGAGGCCAGCCGGTCCCAGCGCAAACGCCTGCTGGCACTAATGGAACAACCCGAAGAAGAGCACCTCGTCTTTTCACGCACCCAGCGGCAGCATCTGCTCCTGTTTGAGCTCCTCTCCTCCACCACTCCACTGACCTATCAACAGTTGGCCAATGTCGGCGGGGTTTCCCGCTCCACCATCGTCAATGATATCGAAGACATTGAAAAGTGGCTGAGTTTGTTCTCGATCCAGTTAAAACGGCTGCCCAATCGCGGTGTATCCCTTCATGGGGGAGAATCGAACCGCCGCTATGCGCTCTTGAACCTGATTCGTGAAGAACTGGGCGATCGAAAGTGGTACCTGCTCTGGAAACAGCCCGAAGCGGGTTTTCTCAGCGATAAGTCCATTCCACCACGGCTGGAAAAATTCCTGCGCGACCTGCCGTTGAAAATCGCTCAGCGTGAAATTGTGCGCATCGAAAACATGATTGGCCGCCCCATGTCACTCTACTCGCGGGTTGAAACTTTGGTTTATCTGGCAATCAGTATTGCCTGCTTGCAGGGAGGTAAAGTCATCCCCGCCGAACAGGCCCCCCTGGTGGAACACAATTTGTACTACGAAGTGGCATTGACCGTTTTTGGTGACCTGCGCGCCCGTTACCATCTGCCAGCCGCACCGGCGGAGGTTGCACTGCTGGCTGCCAGTTTGTGCGGTGCAAAATGGGAATCGCCCTCTTTGGATTTGAGAGACCATGCCAGCCGTGCTGAATTGGAAGTACTTTACCCCAATGGCACAACTTGCGCCCGTCAAATCATTTCCACCTGCGCTCGCCGGTTACACTCCCTGTTGCTGCTGGATGAGGAATTACTGGCTGAGCTCGCCCGACATCTTGAACCGGTGCTTTACCGCATTCGTTTCCAATTGCCCATCCTCAACGAAAATCTGCCGCAGGTGCGTCATCTGTTTCCGGAAATTTACCAGACGGCTCAGCAAAGTCTTCACGAAATTGAACGAGACCTGAAACTGGTCTTTCCCCCCGAAGAGACCGCCTATGTTGCCATGTATCTGCTCTCGGCATTGAACCGGCTCAACATCAAGGACCGCAGTAAAACCTCGGTAGTTTTGGTCGGAGATGGCATCCGCGCCAAGGTTTCGCTGTTGCGTGCTCGGCTTGAACGCGAATTTCCCAACCTTAAAGTGGTGGGCATCGTCAATGGTTTCAGCACCGAAAACGAAGTCCTCCAGAAAGCCGACCTGATTCTTTCAACCGATCCCATCGAAATGCCGGACTACCCCGTTTTGAACGTTAGTCCCTTTCTCCAACCCGCCGAAAAGAAAATGATCCAAAACTGGCTCACCGAGCGGGAAGGCCAGGCGCAGCGATTTGTCTTTAACGATGCCGAAAAGCCGGAATTGATTGACCTGCTGCATCCCGATCACATTTTGATCAGCACAGAGAGTTTGGACTGGCGTTCGACCGTGCACAAAGCCAGCCAGCCACTGCTCGCCAATGGTCACATCCTGCCCGATTATGTACGAGCGATGACTTCCATCATTGAGCAGCACGGCGCTTATATGTGGCTTGCCCCGCAGGTGTTGATTCTCCATGCCCGCCCGGTGGATGGTGTGCTGCGGCTGTGCCTGAGCATCCTCATTCTGAAAACGCCGGTCACTTTTGGAGAATTACCCGAACATCAGGCGCGCATTTGCCTCGTGCTGGGTGCGGTGGACGATCATGCCCACATTAAGGCTCTACTGGAACTGAATCACTTGCTGAATCAGGAGCGATTTCGCCAAAAACTGCTGCAAGCGGAAACCCCCGCCGAAGTGATCCGCACCTTCTGGTCGTCCCTGATGAATCTCAACCCGGAGGAATCTTCTCCTGCCTCCAATTAATTTAATTTTGTCACAACCATTGTTGTACAAAACCCGACAGGTGAATTTTGGAACAACTCTCTATAATCAATTCAGGGTAAATCGAATGCGTTCGGCTTTTCACGAATTTTTATCACAATTGACGAGAAGGAAACAAACATGGAAATGGTGGAACAACAAGTGTTTGAACAAATCATAGCGGTTGAACACGAACACGGCTTACACGCCCGACCGGCAGACCTGTTTGTGCGGTGTTCCAATCAGTTTTCCGCTTCAATTTACCTGTATAACCTGACCCGCAACGGCGAGAAAAAAGCCAATGCCAAAGGCATATTGGGAGTACTCTCACTGGGAGTGCGTAAAGGGGATGTAATCAAGATTATTGCCGAAGGAGAGGATGGCGCTCAGGCTGTTGAAGCACTAACCGCCTTGATCCGTTCCAATTTTCAGGAGTGAACCTTAGCCATGCAAACTTTAAAGGCAATTTCGGTCTCCCGTGGGATCAGCATCGCGCCTGTTTTTCAGTTTCGTAACACGCCGCTGGTGTACGAAAGACGCCGCATAGAAAACCCGCTTAACGAATGGGAACGCTATCAACAGGCGGTACGCGAAAGTATGAGCCGACTGGAACAAATTTATCATCAGGCGGTTGCTGAGGTCGGGACGGACGAGGCCGGAATCTTCCACGCCCATATTTCCATTTTGCAGGATCCCGACCTGAACGATGGGGTGAAAGATCGAATTTACAGCGAGAAAATCAATGCCGAAAGTGCATTGTACGAAGTCAGCGAAGAGTACTGCCGAATGCTGGAAGAAATCAATGATGAGTACATCCGCGCCCGTACCACTGACCTGCGCGATGTGCGCGATGGGGTTCTGCGCATTCTCCTCAATCGTAATGATCAGCAAATAAAATTGAGTGACCCGGCCATTGTGGTTGCCCGAGAACTGACCCCCTCGGAATGTTTGCTGCTGGACCGCCGGCTGGTACGTGGATTTTGTACGGTTGAAGGCGGCACTACATCTCACACAGCCATCCTCTCTCGCAGTCTGGGCATTCCCGCTGTGGTTGGCATTCCCGAAAGTCTGTTACTGGTAGAAAACGGTACTTTCGCCATTCTGGATGGCTACGAGGGCAAAATTCTCTTGCAGCCCGATTCAGAGACCATCCGCCAGTATGAACAACGCCAATCCAAACGCCGCCAGGTATTCGAGTCTGCCTTCCGCGATGCTCACCGGCCGGCGCTGACAAGCGACGGTCATTTTGTGGAGGTGTTTGCCAACATCGCCAACGACAATCCGCAGGATTTGAAAGACGCCATTCAAAACGGCGCCGAAGGCGTAGGGCTGCTGCGGACGGAATTCATCTATTTGGACTGCGAAACACTGCCGGACGAAGAGGTTCAGTTCCACAAGTACAAAACCGTGCTGGAATCCTTTGGCAATAAACCGGTTATTTTGCGTACGCTGGATATTGGTGGCGATAAGCAATTGCCGTATCTCGATTTACCGTATGAACTCAATCCATTTTTAGGTGTGCGCGGATTGCGTCTGTGCCTGCGCAACCTGCCGCTCTTCAAAGCCCAGATTCGAGCCGCCCTGCGCGCCGCCGCCTACGGTAATTTATATTTGATGTTCCCCATGGTCACCAAAGCCGCCGAGATTCATGCCGCCAAAGCAGTCATCAACCAATGCTGTGCCGAACTGGAAGCCGAAGGGTGCAGCGTTCCTCCGCGCATCCCTATTGGGATTATGATCGAAATTCCCGCTGCAGCACTGCTGGCCCGCCATCTGGCCAGAGAAGTGGATTTCTTCTCTATTGGCACCAATGATCTGACCCAGTACACGCTGGCAGTTGATCGAACCAATTCCATCCTCACTGACCTGGCCAACGGCTTTGATCCGGCTGTGTTAACCCTGATTCAGGCGGTTATTGACGGTGCGCATGCAATGGGCAAGAAAACCGGCGTGTGTGGCGAACTGGGCGGCGACCCGCTGGCCATTCCGCTGCTGGTGGGCATGGGTATGGATGAACTGAGCATGAACCCTGCTGAAATTCCTGCTGCCAAACAAATCATCCGCCAAATTTCATTAAAAGAGGCACGTGAGATCAGTCGACAGGCACTGGAAATGGAAACTCCCTACGATGTGATTGCACTGGTAAAAAACGCCTTTCCGTTTATCGAGAACTACATTTGAGAACCGGATGGCAAACGAGTAAACCATGCATGCTTTCGAACGCCCCGAGCAAGAACGCCAAAAGCGGATTTCCCACGAAAAAGAAGCCAGCCTCCCCTTCTGGCTGGTTCGCTTCTCGTTCGTTTTAGGCGTCGTTGGTGTCATCGGATTTTTTCTGGCATTTTTCTACCAAACTGTGCTGAATCGGATCGGCCTGCCCTACCGTCAGGCTCAGGCAATGGCGATTGTGGTGGTTTTTGTGGCGTGGGTCATTTTTACGTTGGCCTGCCGCCGACTTGGCATCAGCACGCGCGGTTTGACCTATCCGAAACTGATGTCCATTCTGCGCAACGAAGTTGAAACCCTGCCGGATGAGTTCAAGGCCAGTCGTAAGCAGATTGCTGCGGCATTCGGCAGCTTGAGCGACGACTGGCTACTCTTTCCGGATATCTTTGCTGATGATCCCTCGCAAGTTTTACCGATGGTACTACTCGGCCCCGGCGGGATATTTGCCATTCGTGTCAATTATCAAGATCCGCGTTCAAAAGACTTTCTCGACCCGGCTGTGCCGCTGCTAGCTGGTAGCGCCGCCCTCGAAAAGCAGCTGGGCGTACCGGTCAAACCCATTCTGGCCTTCACCCGCCATACCAAACACTATCACAAAATCCACGAACAGGTCAGGGTATTCACCTTCCCAGATGCGCTGGTCTACATCAACTCGCGCGAAGCCGTGCTGGATGCTCATCAGCGCAGGCAAATCGCCTCGCGGCTGGCCGAATTGGCCAACCTGCCAAAGCAGACGCTGACCACTCCAACCTCTCCACCCTGATCCCTGTTCCGCAACCTGCGGTTATAACCTGGCACATCCGAACCCTTTATCAAGACTCTCAAAAGTTCGCCACGTGTGCGTTTCAGTTTGGCGGTGAAAAATAGAGAGAACACCAGCGTTGATTGAAGTTACCCGTCATGATGGCAGAACGGATGTGGATGAGCCTTTCCAGACAGGGGCGCTTCCAGCGCATTCCCGGGCCGGTAAAGTGTTGTTGATTCTGTTTGGCGCCGCTTTCAACCGTTTCACTTCCCCAATACATTTACCATCGCCCCATCCATCGCAACCCCAAATCGTTCTTGAACGGCGGTCTCTATAGCCCAAATCTCTTCCCTCCCAGGCAGTCTGGTGGCTGCTTCCACCTGTTTCTGTTCTTCTGCCATAAAACGTTCGCCCCACACCTGACTCAATCGCTAAACACTGCTTTTTGAGACCGCCACTGGTCCCACTTCCCCCAGAATTTCCGCTGCCTCCCCAAAAGAGAGCATACCACTCAACCAGACCGCTTGACGAGCCACTCCCTCACTCCTGTGCAAGTCCACAATATTCAACTGCTCATCCGGGGGGAAAAATTCCGAGAGTGTTGAAAATCAAAGCGTATAATTCCAATCAGGCCATTTGATGGATAGAAAAGCCACCTTCTTTGGGGCATCCATCCTGAAATAAAGGGGCTGAGCACTTGATTTGACCTTTTTACTTCCATTCCTTTTTGAATTTTCGACCACTCCTTTTTCTTTGTACATCGGTATCCACTTGCGGGTGTCGTGTATCAACTCGATCAATTCATTGAATTTCCGTAAGAAGTGGTCAGCTGGCACGACCTGCTCATACAGGTAATCCCCAAAAAAAATGACCCTTTGCCGCTTTCTGCATAGCGTTCCTCTGCCAAAATGGAGTCCTGCCAGTTGGTTGGCTGATTGCTTTCCTCTTACTCTGCTGGCGGGCGGAGACGGTACAAAATCTCGCCGGCTTTGGGGACATAGAGAATGCCCTCTTCCTCGCGGTTTTGCCACACAGCCGGATTAATCGCCGCCGGGTCCGCATACCCCAAATTCAAGCGGGCGCAATCTTCTGCTGAAATTTTGCTTGCCAGGGTGACCTGCACATTCGGTTTTTCGATGCCGTTTTCCATTACGCCTGATCCGCGCAGATGAGTGGAATGCGCCAGCACACCCAGCGGGATGTGCCTGTACCGCTCCCAGTTTTGCAAAAAATAAGGCAGGATGTGGTAGCCGGTTTCGTAAATCAATTTTCCGTGCGTGCGGCTGACCTGCTCAAGATGCGGGGCATAAATCACCACCTCGCCACCGGGCGCTACCACCGGCTCCAGTTTGTAGAATGCCTTGGCGGCTGTCCATAATTCGTCATACATCGGCGGCGCGCATGAGAGAACACGCCGGAAGGGTTGATCATACCAGCGGATGTGGCGCTGCGCCGAAAGTTCGGCGGCTGCGTTCCAGGCTTCAATCCAATCACCGATGAACATGCCGGCCAGGTCGTTCCCTTCGACAACCAGTGCAATCAGCAGAATGGGCGTCTGGACGCGCCGGGCAGCGGCGTGAATCATCCGGCGCACCGGCGTATCCTTGATGCCAATCGTCCTGATAACGCCGCCCAATGCCCCCAGCCAGTGGGTGATGTGGATCATCTCCGGCCCGGAGATGCCCGGAAACAGGTATTTAGCCCCGCCCGAAAACCCAACCACTTCGTGCGGGAAGGTCGGCCCGACGATTAATACACAGTCATATTCCAGCGCTGCCCTGTTCAGGCGGATGTCGACACTGGAAGGGAGAGTTGGATGCCAGTTGTCCCCGGCCAGGTGGCGGATCTCATCCTGCTCCATCCTCCCCAGTATGATCAGCGTACCGGCGTCGGACCAGTTGTGGTTGAGCAGTCCCACCCGTCGAAAGACGGTTTGCCGCTCTTCGGCGGTAATTCCCACCAGCCGGTTGAGGCTGTCCTCGCTCAGCGGCGGATGGGTGCCAAGCGCTACCATAAAATCCAGCTGACGGGCCTCGCGCAGCGCTTCGACCAGCACGCGAAACAGAAAAGGGAGCGGCAGCGAACGGGTGTGGTCGGGAATCAAAACCAGCAGGCGTTGCTTGCGGAACTGCCCTTCGAGAGCGCTCGTCAGGGTCTGGCGGACTTGATCCTGGCTCAGCAGGGTGTTGGAGGTCAATGAAATCATTTTGGGGGATGTCCGTGTCGGGTAGTTGAGCGCCAACTTATTTTCAAACGCCGCTGAAAGCCGCAAACCCGCCGTCTATGGGGATGACCGTGCCGGTCACAAACGCCGAAGCGGGCGAAACCAGCCAGATCACCGCGCCGAGCAGGTCCTCGGGGATGCCAAACCTGCCCATCGGCGTATGGGCGAGGATTTGCTGGCCGCGCTTGGTCAGCGTACCGTCCTCGTTGAGCAGCAGGCGGCGGTTTTGACGACTGATGAAGAACCCCGGCGCAATTGCATTGACGCGGATGTTCGGCGAATACTCCTGCGCCATGTGAACCGCCAACCATTGGGTGAAATTGCTCACCGCAGCCTTAGCAGCCGAATAAGCCGGAATGCGGGTCAACGGGCGGAAGGCGTTCATTGAGGAGATGTTCAAAATCACACCTTCTTTTTGCTCTGCCATGATTCGCCCAAACACCTGGCAGGCCAGCACCGTACCGGTCAGGTTGAGGTCAAATACCCCGCGAATCGCCTCAGCCGGCAGGTCAAAGAAGGATTGCTCCGGGCTGGTGGTCGCTTCGGGTTTGTTGCCGCCGGCCGCGTTGATCAGGATGTCTACCCGCCCAAACCTTTCCAGCAGGCTCTGGGCAATCGTGTGAAGGCTGTCCTTTTCCAGCACGTTGCAGCCAAATCCCACGCATGAACTGCCCAGTTCGCGCGCAAGGCTCTCGGCTGCCGCCTGACGGGTTGAAAGCACCGCAACGGTGGCGCCTTCGTCCGCTAAAGCACGGCAAATCGCCGAGCCCAACACGCCGCTGCCGCCTGTGACCACCGCAACCTTGCCGTGAAGATCAAAGTTTGGCATGAATTCCTCCTGTTGTTTCAACCGCTGGGCTGCTTAAACCGGGGGGCGCTGGGGTTTTCTTCCAGCAATTCCAGATGCCGACGCAGGTATCTTACCAGATTTTCCACGTACTGGTCGTGGTGGCGAATCAGGGCTGATTTGATCTCTTCCCCATAAACCGCCAATGCCGAACCGTAAGTCACGTGCAAAATCTGACGGGCGTGAAAATCATCCAGCAGGGCCGGCAGGGGTAAATTTTTGGCGATGCGGTTTGCATCCGCCGAGACGTGGTAAGTCTGCCGTTCTTCCGGGTAGCGCTCTAATGCCAGTTGCCAGATGCGCTCAAAAAGGGGTGGAGCGGCGGCTGCCAGCGTCCGCAGCGCTTCCAGATACGAACCCCCCGCCGTTTTGATGTGGATTCTCGTCCCCCAGTGCCTGACCAGCAGCGGGTAGACGCTGAATTTATCCGACCCGGAGTGCAGGCTGATTTTGTAACTTCCGAAGTGTGCGGTCACAGCGGCGTGTTTGGTCATTTCTGCATCCAGCGCAGCCAGGTCGCCGAGGTAATCCACCCCTTTTTCAAAGCGGCCCGGAAATCGCAAAGCCAGCGAGGTAAACCGCACCCCGGCTTGGATCAGCTCGCTGGCAATAAAAAAGTGTTCCACAGGGGAGACGGGGGTTTCGCTCTCGTCCACCGAAACTTCAAAGTCAAAGTCATCCAGCAGTTGGGAAAGACGACGGAACATTGTCGCAGCATGGTGGATCAGCCCGCCGTACTTAACCTGCGCCCGCAGCAGGCCCTCGGGCTCGAACCGTCCCCACGGGGGCTCGTCCTGCCGGGAAAGGTACAGCGAGATGAGCCGTTCCCACTCCACCGCCGTAACCTGTTCCCGCAGAATATCCACCGGCAGCCGGTCTGCCAGCGGATTGATTTGGGCGATGGAGTCCACTGTGTAAAAGGTATAACCGGCGGAGACAAATGGCGCTAAATCATCAAGGGTTTTCAGGTGATCGGCATCTGCGCCCCACGGCTGATCCCACCCGGCAGCCTCAACGGCGCGCCGGGCGTCATCCAGCACTTGTTGGGGAGTGCGACCCGTGCGCGCATTTTCACGCACCGATTGTTGGGCAAAGACGGGCAAAAGATGCGACCGGCAAGTCCGCAGGGCTTGAATGTGAGCCGGTGTTGCCAGACCGAGCCGGTCACCAAAGCCAAACGACGGGGAAAGGCGGAGCGGTTTCAACATGGCGACTAAATCCCCGCGGGCCGGATTTGAGCCGGGCTGTCCAGCCGGTAAGCCCGTTTGGCAAGGTGGATGGTCAACTCGCCCATCATCTCATGGGCATCGTCCAGATTGATAATGTGTCGGGCGGTTAAACCGGCCAGCCAGTTGGCGCAGGCACGCCGCCAGACATCGTGGCGCGCCGGAATCGAGCAGAAGGCACGGGCGTCGTCGGTAAACCCTACCGTGTTGTAAATGCCGGCGGTTTCCATGACCTGATCGAAGAAACGCGCCATGCCGTTTAAACTATCGTGGAACCACCACGGCGCACCCAGACGAAGGGCCGGGTAGTGCCCGGCCAGCGGAGCCAGTTCGCGGGCGTAGGTGCTTTCGTCGAGGGTGAAGACCACCAGCGTCAGGCGGGGGTCGTTACCGTACTTGTTGAGCAAGGCCATCAAGTTGCGGGTAAATTCGGTCTGAATGGGAATGTCGCCGCCTTTATCCGCCCCGAACCGTTCAAACACCAGCGAGTTGTGATTGCGCAGGGCGCCGGGGTGAAGTTGCATCACCAAGCCGTCCTCAATGCTCATGCGTGCCATTTCCATCAGCATGTGAGCGGTAAAACGGGCGGCATCCCCGGCCCGAGATTCGCCTTTCAGAGCGCGCTGGAAAATGGCATCCGCTTCACGCGGCGATAATTGCCCGGTTGCGGGGGTGAGCGCGGCATGGTCGCTGGCAACGGCTCCCATTTCCTTAAAGTAGTCGCGGCGTTGTTCGAGGGCGCGGATGAAGGTGCGGTAGTCGGTAATCTCTACGCCGCTGACCTGACTTAACTTGTGGATGTTCTGCTGCCAATTGAGGGTATCCAGATTGACCACCTCATCCGGGCGGAAGGTGGGGCGGATGTCGCCTTCCCAGCCACTCTGCCGAATGGCCAGATGGTGGGTGAGCGGGTCGGTGGCAAAATCGGTGGTGCATAGAACCTCAATGTTGAACCGCTTGAACAGGGCGCGCGGGGCAAACTCCGGCGTGGCCAGTTTTTCGGCAATCTGGTCGTAAAGACGCTCGGCAGTGGCGGATGAGGGTTTTTCGTCTATCCCAAACACTTCGCTCAACGCGTGCCTCAGCCAGATGCCGGAAGGCGTGCCGCGAAAGAGGTGAAAATTTGCGCAAAACAAACGCCAGATGCGGCGGTGGTGGGCTTCTTTTTCGGACGGCTCGCTGAGCGGAGGGGGAATCAGGTCTTCCAGCGGAATGCCCTGCGAGTAGAGCAGGCGGGTGACATAATGATCGGGGATGACAAACAGCTCGGCCGGCGTGCCAAAGGATGCCCGCGGGTCGGCGAACAGGCGCGGGTCAACGTGGCCATGCGGCGAAACAATCGGCAGGGAGGCGGCCGCCTCGTACAGCTCGCTTGCCAGACGGCGGACAGCCGGGTCGGGAGAGAAAAAACGCTGTGGATGGAGCATCTCAAATATCCCTCAGCACCGAAAGGGCTTTCAGGTCGCCGCCGACTTTGATGCGCCCGGTGACCACGGCTGCCATTGGATTCATCCGCCGGTGGAAAAGCGCAATCGCCGTCGAGGCTTTCATCGCTGCCCAGGCTGCGGCTTCGCCATCCCCTTCGGCGAGCGTTACCCGCCCGTTGACGATGACAAAGCGGTAGATGCCGGCGGCGCCGAAATCAAACTTGAGGGTGGTCGTCAGGCCGGGTTTTGTGCCGTCCAGTCGCCGGACGACATCCTCCATCAGCGAACGCAGCTCATCGGCTTCGCCGCGCGGGCCGGGCGGTGCGGGCGCAGTTGTCGTTGGCGGGGAGGGCGCCCAAACCGGCTCTACCGTTGGCGCAGCGGTTTGGGCTGCTTCCTGCCACATCTGGCGCAGAACATGGGCGGCCAGTTTGGGACGGCGGTCTCGGGTGAAGACGCCCTTCAGGTTCATCCCGCCCACCCGCAGGTGGGATTGAAGCGATTGAAAGTCGGCAAAATTCCACACGTGCGCGCCGATGACGAAATCCTTGCGATTGGCCGTTTCCAGATAACCGCGGATGAACTCGGCTTGATATTCCTCCGACCACATAACCGGCGGGTGAGCGTGTAAACCGGCTGCCGTATCGGCGCCAAACTCACTGATGAGAATCGGCTTTTGGAAGGTCTCGTACAACAGGTCCAATTCCTGATCGAAGGTGGCAAAGGCCTGCTCAAGCCGGCCGCCCTGTTCGTACCAGCCCCAGTAGCGGTTGATGCTGATGACATCGGTCAGCGCCTGCCATTCCAGCGGCGAGCCCATCATGCCGGCCAGCGTTACCGGGCGGGTCGGGTCGAGACGGTGAGCGTGGTCAATCAGGTCGCGGAAGAAATCCAGCGTGTATTGCGGCAGCGGGCTGGTGTCCTTGCCGGTCAGCCGCGCAACCTGATTTGGCAACATGGGCTCGTTTGCCACGCACCACATCACCACCGACGGGTGGTTTTTATCGCGTGCGATCAGTTCCTCCAACATCCGCAGGCAGGTAATTTTGCGTTTGGCAACTGTCGCTTCGTCTTCAAACTGCAAACTGACCGCCGGTATCTCGTCAATGATCAGGAAACCCAGCCGGTCAGCCAGCTGCATTTCCTCCTCGGAGTAGGGGTAGTGGCTTGTGCGGTAGGAATTTGCCCCCACCCAGCGCATCAAATCGTAATCCTTGACCAGCAGGGGCAGGTTCAGGCCGCGCCCGCTGGCGTAAAAATCCTCGTGGCGTCCAAAGCCCCTCAAATAAATCGGCTCGCCGTTCAATAGAAGCTGTTTGCTGTCCACTTCCACCGTCCGCAGACCAATGGGCAGAGTGTACACATCATCTCCGCTGGATACGCTCAGGTCGTATAAAAATGGATCGGCAGGTGACCACAAACGGGCGGACGGCACGGTCAGTTCGGCCTGACCCTGACCGTTGGTAAGTTGCAGGGTTGTTTCCAGCGGTTCACCGGATCCGCTCAGGCTCAGGCTGGCTTTCTTTGACCGGCCGTTGACGCGCACCTCAACCCGGAGATGGACGACGCCGTCCTCGCGCCCGGTAATGACCGTGATGTCTTCGATAAAGTCGGGCGGGACGGCGTACAACACAACCGGGCGGTGCAGACCGGCGTAGTGGTAGAAATCAAAGGTGGTGTCGGGGTAGCCGCGAAAGATGCCCGTCATCATATCCCCCATTCCGCCGGAGGGAACGCGGTCGGGGCGCAGCTGATTTTCGACGAGGATGGCAATGGTGTTCTGAGCGCCGAAGCGGATCACACGGGTTACTTCCATGGCAAAAGGCAGGTGTCCGCCCTCGTGACCGCCGACCGGCTGGCCGTTGACCCAGACCACAGCGCGGTAATTAGCCGATCCAATCCGTAAAAAGATCCGCTGACCTTTCCAGGACGGGGGAACAACTACCCGGCGCAGGTACCAGCCCGCCGAAAGGTAGTCGAACAGGTCGGCGTACTGCTCGTTCCACGAACCGGGCACGGCAATCGGGCGTGCCTCCGGCAGGGCTTCAAAGAAACCCCGTGTTTCTCCAACCCCCTGCGGGTCGGGATGAAAATCCCACAAGCCGGACAGGTCAATCAGTTGGCGGGCAGGATTTTGTTGGGGATAAAGCATGGTGTTCTCCTTACGATAGGTAATCCTATCAGGTTAAATCCGGATGGGTATTATTTGCCTCTTTCCTGAATGACGGTTTGCATGGCAGCCACACCGCCGATGATCAGGGTCAGGCCGAGGGCCGTCAAGATCGTCAGGGAGTAATCCGGCAGCAGGAATAACTGCCAGAAGACCGGCAGCCCGATGAAAGCCGCGTTATAGGCTGGCACGAGCAGACTGGCACGCACTTTTCTGGCAAAGCCAATCTGGGTGATGACAAAAGCCAGAAACCCGATCACAAACGACGAGACAAAAATGATGTTACCCAGCGTGGTGGCAGGGATAACGGCGGATGCCCCGCCGTAATTTTGCCCGACTCCCTTCAGGAAGGGGTCCAGACCGCCGAGGCTGCCTGCCAGCAGCCCGTAAGCCAGTGCCATGATTTTGAGATTGCCCGAACGGTTGGCGCTGAAGATAAACAGGACGCTGAATGTCAGCCACGCGCCGAGTATCAGAAAAAAAGCGCGCAAATTCATGGTGAAGCGGTCCAACATCTCGCCGCGCAGGACGTTTTCGTAGCCAATTGCCAGCGTCCCGAGGATGATGGCAGTTGCCCCGACCACTTCTCGCCGGTTGATGCTTTCCTTCAATACAACCGCTGCGTAAATCATCAGAAATACCAGACCCACTCCGAACATGCTGCTGAAAAGAGCCGGCGGCCCGTAGGGCTGCGCCAGAGTTGACCAGATAAACAGAGTGTTGTTCAGAATCACACCGACCGTGTAAATGACCGGCTTTCTTAAGCCGCCCTGCCGCTTCTTGATCTGTTCGAAAATCTCAATCCCCTGACGCTGAAGCGCCTTTGCCAGGTGAACCTGAATAGAGAAGAGCATCCCAAATAGAAGAACGAGTGGAATGTTGGTCATCGGTTTAATTTAGCGCATCAACACACTCAACTTTTCCCGCCATGTGCCGAAAAGAATTTTGATCAGCGCGCGGACGAAACGAACTTTTTGGGGGGAATAGGGGAAACCCATCATTTGCAGATTGAGGCGCGGCCACGAGATGTGCTGGAGGACAACCATTTCCAACAAACCTTCCGCCCCTCTGGTTTTACCGTAGCCGCTTGCCTTACGTCCGCCCCAACCCACCTCGGCGTAACCGGCCGAAGCGCCGTGGTCGTTGAGGGCAGCATCCCCCACTTCCAGGCGGGTCAGTATCTGGCGGCCGCGTCGGATGTCGCTGGTCCATACACTCGCCGTAAGCCCAAAACGGCTGGCGTTGGTGCGGGCAATGGCCTCTTCGGCGTCCCTGACTTTCTGGATGGCGATTACCGGGCCGAATGTCTCTTCCTGCATGATCTCCATGCCTTCGTCAACATCGGTCAGAATGGTCGGCGGGAAGAAACGGCCACTAGCGGACGGGAGCGGCTTGCCGCCCAGCAGCACTTTGGCGCCTTTCTCTTTGGCATCGTTGATCTGCCGTTGGATGACTGCCAGCTGGGCTTCGGTGGTAATGGCGCAGACCTCGTTGGCAGGGTCAGCCGCCGGGCCGGTTCGCAGGCGGGAGGCTTTTTCCACCAGTTTTTGGGTGAACGGTCCGGCAATCCTTTCTTCCACATAAACCCGCTCAATGGCCAGACAAGCCTGACCGGCATTGAGCAGCGCGCCCCACAGGATGCCTTCGGCCGCCTGATCGAGATTGGCATCCGCAAGGACAATGGCAGCGTCCTTGCCGCCCAGTTCGAGGGTGACCGGAACGAGATGCTCGCCGCACAGGGCCGCCACCTTGCGTCCGTTGGCAACGCTGCCCGTAAAAACGAGTTTGTCAATACCGGAGGTGATCAGGGCGCGGCCGGTGGACGCATCACCGGTGACCACCTGGACAAGACCCTCCGGCAGGTTGGCCAGGCGCGTCAGCTCGCCGATCTTCAAGCCAATCAGCGGGGTGTATTCCGAGGGTTTCAGGACGACCCCATTGCCGGCCACCAGCGCGGCAATCAGCGGTTCCATGCTCAGGGTGAACGGGTAGTTCCAGGGCGAGATAATCCCGATGACCCCGCGCGGCTGGGGGATGATACGGTGAGAGCGTAAGACGCCCAGGCGGGGCGAGACGGAACGCGGGCGCAGAATGCGGGCGGCATGGCGGCGGTAGAAATGGAGCAGTTCAAGCGCGCTGATCACTTCGCCGTAGGCTTCGATCTGATTTTTACCCTGCTCGCTGATGATCTGGCGGGCAATCGAGTCGGCTTGCTCCACCAGCACCCGGCTAAGCCGTTGCAGGCGGTAGAGCCGCTCCCGAACGGTCAGCCGGCCCCACTCGGATTGGGCGGCTCGGGCGGTTTTGACGGCTTGATGAACCTGCTCGGCGGTGAAAACAGGGGCTGTGCCGAGTTCTTCTCCGCTGGCCGGGTTTCTTGAGATGAGAACGGTCATACTTACCTCTTCAACAGGGGGAGATTCCGCTGTCGGCTTGACGCGAACGGTTTAAAATCAGTCGGAAGCGGTCGCTGCGGTGGGTTACCTGATTGAGGATCAACGGGGTTTGATCGGCTAAAAAGTCCACACTGAGGACGCGGGCAACCGGTGTGCATTCCGCCACTTGAAGCAGGCCAGCCTCATACGGTTCGGCGACCGAGATTTCCACAACATCGCGGGCATGATCGGGAACAAGGGCGAATTGCTCCTGGAGTGTTTGGTGCAGGCTGCGATTGTTCAGGTCAAGCCGTTCCAGACCGGGCACCAGACGTCCGGGCAGGTGCAGACGTTCCACGGCAACCGGTTCACCGCCAATCAGGCGCAGGCGGAAGATGAAAACCGTGTCTTCGGCGGGGGGGATTTGAAGCCAGTCGGCAATTTCCTGCGAAGCCGGTTGGATTTCCTGACGGAGAATACGAGTGGAGGGGACGAGGCCAGCCCGGCGAATAAACTGCGTGTAGTTTAAACCGATGTGTTTCAGTTCGGTTGGAACTTTTTTGCGGTCGGTCACAAATGTGCCGCGCCCTCGCTGACGCTCCACCCATCCTTCGATCACCAGTTGCGCCAGCGCCTGCCGAACGGTCATGCGTGATACGCCGGTCTGCGCCGAAATCTGCTGTTCGGTCGGCAGCATCTCGCCCGTCTGAAAGTCGCCGAGAAGAATGTGATCGCGCAGCTGATCGCGGATCTGGCAGTACAGGGGAATCGGGCTGGAGGGATCAATTTTGAGTTTCATGTATATACATTATAACAATTCAAAGGATATAATCAAGGTATGGCATATACGGTTTTATGCAGGTGGAGCGGAAAATGAACTACAAAGTCTATGTAACCGTCGGTTTTCATATTAACTTCTATCACTCGTGGCGTGGCGATACACCGGATGAAGCCGGTTTCGGCACGGACATGCGAGTAATCCGCGGTGTTCTGGACATTCTTGAGCGTGCCGCTGGGGCGGGTATGCAGGCGCGTGCCTGCTGGGACAGCGAAGTTTACTGGACATTCCAGAAAATTCTGCCGGAAAATTGCCCGGACATTCTCGAACGCATTCGCCAGCGGGTATCCGCCGGGCTGGATGAAATCATTTTGGGCCCATTCAATAACGGCGCCAATCATGCTGCAACGCCGGATGAATTCCGGGCCGCCGTCGAGTGGGCAATGGAGAATCCGTGGGGGAGCGGGTTGAAGCAACTGTTCGGCCGGGTTGCGCCGTTCTACCGTCCGCAGGAATGTATGTTCACCACCGGACAGGAGACGATCCTCAAAGCCTGCGGGGTAGAGGGACTGCTGCTTTATTACGGGCTGGTGCCGTTCAACACGCTTGGGGCATTTCTCCCGCCGTTACCCCTGCAGGACCGTTTCAATCCCCTGTGGTTCCGCAGCCAGGAAGATCAGCCGCCCCTGATCCTCTTTCCCTGTCTGGGGTCAACCGATCTTTTTGAGTTCGTCTCGTTCGAAAACCTGCTGCTCGACTTGCACAAGCGCCAGATGGAGGGGGAGATTCAGTCGGATGTGCTGGTGCACCTCAACGCCGATGCCGACCTGGAAACCTGGCTGCCGGTACGCCTGCCTGTGCTGTTGCGCTGGTTTCCCAATACGGGCGGGCTGGAGGAGTATATCCGCGTGGTCAACAAATACCCATGGGCCGAGTTCACCGTCCCATCCGAGTATCTGGCCGGTCATCCTCCGCGGCGGGAAGTTCTCGTCCGGCAGGATTTGGCCGACGGCGGTTTTGATGGCAACTACTCGTGGGCGGAGAAGTACGCCAGCCTGATCGCCTGGACGCTGCTGGAACGCTCGCGTCTGGTTTCGCAGCGTGCCGAAACGCTCGCCGCGCGCAGCGGTCTTGACCTGAGGGGTGCATTGTGGGAGGGGATGGATTCGGTCTTCTTCCAGCGGCTGATCGGCCTCTCGACCACTCATTTTGGTATGTCCACGCCGGTGATCAACGAGGAGCGTCAGGCGCGCGCGTTTGCCATTTTGGGCGGGGCGGCCGGGCGCGCCGAGGAGGCTGAACGGCAGGCTGCCCGTGCCTGGAAAGCGGCTTCCAAACCTGCAATGCAGGATGCTCTCTATGAGGTTGAGCTGGTTCCCGTACCGTCGGGGCGCGGCATGCAGACCCTGTTGGGGCGTGCTGCCATCCGCCTGCCGGTGATTTTGCCGGCCGGGGTGGAGGCAGTGCATCTGGAGGATGAGGCGGGTAATCCACTGCCGGCGGCGATGACGGATGTGGCTGACCTGCCGGGTGGGCGAAAACGGGGCGAGGTGCGTTTTGTTGCCTCGCTCAACGGTGAGGCTGCCCTCCGCTACCGACTGTTCCCGGCTGAGTCCGGTCAGGCCCGGCCGCCCCTGCTCAACCGATTGAGCAACCGCTGGCTCGAAATTACTTTTTCACCGCAAACCGGTATCCAGTCTCTCAAGTACCTTGGGGAAGAAATTGGCGGGCCGGACTTCCTGAAACCGTTTATCACCTACCAGAGCGGCAGCCGACCGGTTGTTTATCCCGCTGCGGGCTTTACCCTGTTTGCGCCGGAGCACGAAACCTGGCAGGGACTGCAACGGATCGGCTTGCGGGCGAGTATCCCCATGCGCACGCGGCGAGGGGAGTACGAGAGCCAATTGAAGTTCATTTTCACCCTGTTCGACGAACTGCCTTATCTGTATGTGGATGTGGAGGTGAACTATGCTTACACACCGCCGACCGAGGTGATTCAAAACATGATCCAGAAATTGCGCCGCTTAATGGACCTGGGCTGGATTGAAACGGCGCCTTTCCAGATCACACCGCGCTTTGACCCGGCCGCCGGGCAACCCTTGCGGGTTTGGAAGCACAACCACCTTGGAATAACCGCTTATTACGACGTGAATTACGGCGCAATCAACCCGCGCAACCGGGAGGTGGATTCGTTCAATCATCAGGTGACGAACGGGTGGGTGGCCGTCTCGGACGGCCGGCGCGGCTTGCTGCTGGCTCAGGATGCCGGTGTGCTGGCTTCGATGGCATTTTGTCCGATGCGCCTG
>FWPU01007760.1_pt1 | contig 19275 bp, 15 predicted proteins | sample 2228361 | NCBI WGS metagenome assembly FWPU01 (sample SAMEA103939777, study PRJEB20133) | metagenome
TGCGGCAAATTCTCCCAATTCACCCAGGGCGGATTGCCGGCAACGTAGTCAAAGCGGCCCTGAAAGAGCGGCGCGAAGGCGTTCTTGATGATGCGTGCCCAGATGCCGTTGATGCCCTGCCGCTCCAGGTCCTGCAATTGCTGATAGAGCGCCACCGCGATATCCACCTCGGCTGCGTCGTTGCGGGCATCCAAGGGGAAGCGGCTCAGCAGGCGCGTTCTGAATTGCTCCGTCGTCAGGCCGCTCCCCACGCACTCTCTACCAGGTCGGCCAGGGGGTCAATGTAGCGGGCATCTACCAGCGAGCGCGGCACGGTGAAGCGCCCGACCGCGGTGTTGAAACTGTAGCCATATTGGGTAAAGAAGTCGCCCCCCTGGCTGGGCGTGAGGATGGAGTCGGCCAGATAGACCGGGATGCTGATGTCGCCCTGGCGATACTCCAGCAGGTCGCCCAGGGCGAGCAGGTAGTTGGTGCGGGCGCTGATGACGGCGAGGGGGTTGAGGTCAAAGCCCACGATGTTGTTCAGGACCTGCTCCAGCACCTGGGCCGGGGGCAGCATCTTCTCGTTGGCATACCGGCGGACGCGCTTGATTGCTAACACGAGAAAGGTGCCGGAGCCGCAGGCCGGGTCCAACAGGCGTGTTGTAGGGTTGCCGTCGTAGCTCAACTGGTTCAGCACCCGCTCAGCCAGCCAGTCGGGCGTGTAATATTCGCCCAGCGCGTGGCGCAGTTTGCGCGGCATCAGGTTCTGATAGAGTTGCTTGAGGAGGTCGCGCGTCTCCTCCGGGTCCACATCCAGCGTGACCAGGGAGTAATTGGCCAGGTCACCGATGAGGCGGCGCAGCGCGGCATCCAACGCCTCGTCCCAAATGCCCAGATACCAGCCGAAGAAGTCGCCCTCCAGGAAATTGCGGATGCCTAACTGGGCGAAGAGGCCGCCCCGCTCCATCTCCACCAGGTATTTGCGCAGTTGGATGGTGTCCTGGTTCGCCGCTTGAGCCAGCCTCGTGCCCACCTTGGGCATCAGATAGTAGTGGGCGATCTGCAGCGCGAGGAGCTTGATGAAAGTCGCGTAATAGGTGTGGATGGCGAAGAAGAGGTATTCCAGGTCGGGCGAGCGGTCCTTCACGGCATATTGGCGGGCCAAACCTACGGCATCCAGTTGGCCGCTGGCTGCGTCGTAGCCGGAGACCTCATGGAATTGCCGCTGCCACTGGCGGAAAAGCGTCAACACCTTGGGGTCTTTGGTGGTGCGCAGGGCATGGTAGAGTGCGGGCACTACCCGGCGGGCCGTGTCGCTGTTCTCGCCGAAATCGCGCATCAGGTTTTCGGGTGTAACGGCCAGTTCGGTGGAGAGGGAGAGAAGATAGCGCAGGAAGGTCTCGGTGGAGTGAACGTCCACCGGGGGCGGGTCATCCACTCGCCAGTGATCATCGCGGAAACGGACGAAGATGTAATAGGAGCCATCCAGCACGACGCCCGCGAGGCGCTCTTTGCGGTGGCGGTCCTGACGTTCCAGGCCCTCCAGGTAGCGCTTGACCTGATCCACAGCGTGCTGGTTGGCGCGGGCCCCCTTCTCCTTGCGCAGGCTCCCCGGCGGCTCGTACTCCACGACGAAGCGGTTGTACACGGCGTCGGCGCGGCCATTGACAAGAGTGCGCTCGCGTTCCAGGTGCAGGGAGAGGTCAAAGTTCTTCTCAAAGCCCTTGAGGATATCTTCAACCTCGGCCACCAGGTTTGCTTCTTTGCGAGCACCCTGGGCGGCAGATAGGATGCCTTTCGCGATCTCAGGAGCGCGCTGGCGAACAAAAGCTTCCAGGTCGGTGGGGGAGTAGATAGGCATTACGTTTGCTCCTGCCGGTACGCGGGGAGTGGGAAGATCACCTTCACCGGCTGGCGATAGACAGCATGGCTGATGAGGAGCTCACCTTTGGTTAGGCGGGTCACGGCCATGCGGATATCCTGTTCCAAGAAGCGGTAATCGGTCTGCATGACTTCGGACGATCCGGTGCGCCCCAGGATTTTGGTGGCGGAGTTGCCCGTCACCCGCGGGTGAACCGCGCTCATGAACTGCTGGGCCGAGATTAAGATTACCCCAAGGCTGCGTCCCCGCTCGGCTACATCCAAGACCTGCTGCGTGATGGGGCTTTCCTTCGTGCCGCTGGGAGCATACTTGTTCAGTTCGTCCACAAAAATGATGATCTTCTCCGGCACCGGCGCGAATTCTGTGCGATCTTCCACCTCTTCCGCCTTCACTGCGTAGATGGTGCGCAGGATGTCGCCGAAGACCAGGGTCTGCTCCTCGTCGGCTAACTTGGCAATGTCCACCACATAGGTGGTGCCGCCCTTGATGTTCGCCAGTTCATCGCTCAAGCATCTCTCATTGTGCGAGCGGCTGTTCACAAAGAGGCCCGTTTGACGGGTCTGGACGATGCGCCGCAAGTGTCGGCGAAAGGCACCGATGGACGACGGTGCAAACATGCCCCGCCAACGTCCCCTCTCACCCTGTCTCTCTCGTAGGAACTCCAAGAGCATATCCCAACTGTGCACATTGCCGAACTCGGCCTCGTGTCCCATGATGCCCGCCATGATCTCGCCGTAGATGCCCTCTATGGTGCCGCTAGGGTCGGCCACGTTGCTGAAAAGGAGGTCTAACTTGTTTGCCGTCCCCTCCAGATCGTATGCATAAAGAGTGTATGCCATTGGCACAGGCGGATAGGAGTTGGGTTGTCCGTTCTCGCCGCGTGGCAGCAGATAGCGCACATGGTGGAAGGAGCTCGGCTCCAGGCCCATCGCCTCCCAAAGCTCCTTTTGCTCCGGCGGCAATGCCTTGTCTGGCTTCTGGTCAATCTGCAAGAGGTCCGCCTGCTTGACGTTCAGGATGATGACGGCGACCTTCTCGGGGTCGGGCGTCTTTTGCAAGATAGATTGGATGAGAAACATGGCATAGGAAGTCTTGGTTGCCAGGCCACTGATGCCGGAGATGTTGACATGGGCCGATTCCGGGCCGAGAACGTAACGCCGATCTAGATAGGCTACGGTAGTGGCTCCGTTGCTCATTCTGATCAAGCCCGCCGGGATGGCATCGTGAGGCCGGTCTTTGAGGAGTGTAGCCGTCCCCAGCGCTTCCTGGATACCTGCGGGGTCGGCGAAGGTGACCAGGCGCTCGCTGGGCACCGGCATGTAGATGTTCGCTGTGTTGCTGAGGACGTTGACGAAGGCGACGGTCGTCCCCTGACGATGGGTGTTCGGTTCCTCGTCAAGTTGGCCGAAGTTGTTAGAAATGAAGTTGGCAAGATGGCTGGCCGCGTCGGTGCGATGCTCCAACATGGTCACCAGGCCATAGGTGGTGCTGGACGGCTGCCCTGGCTGATTCACCTGCGGGACGGCCACGATGTCAAAGGGATTGACGATGACGCCATCCGGCAGCCAGAAGTTGAACTTGTCGGAGGTGCTGGGGTCTCGTTCCGTCGCCGAGGTGCGCCCTATTGCATTGGCCTGCGCCCTTTCTTCGGCGCCGCTCTCTCCCGTCTCAAGAGGCTCAGACAGAGGCATGGGATCATCTGCCATCGGTGAACCTCCCTCAGGTTTGTGTCGCTTGAGGCCAGCGGATCGTGCCCATCAATGCCTCTCTGGAATAGAAGCGATTCTTGATCGTCTGCTCTGCAAGGTAAATGGGGTAGAGGTGGCAATGCCAGCGCGTGTCTTTGCCGTATGGAGCCACGTTTCGCTCGGCCACCAGGGCCCGTGAGAGGAGATCGGCCATCTCTGCCTCAACAGGTTTGCCGTCCAGAAGCGGCAGCTCCACTTTGACGACGCCCATGAGGGGATAGTCCAGCTCCTTCTGCTCGCGCAGGCGCACATACCAGAAGGCAACGTTACCGTCATGGGCCAAGAAGGCTGCCGTCCGGTGAGCGTAAGGCAGGCCGGCTAGAATAGCGGTGATGTTCTTCCTGAGAGAAGGCCGCCCCTTGCCCAGGTGGAATTGCGGGTCTTTGCTGAAGCTCTTGGCGACACCGATGATGTATCTCTCTTTGATGAACTGGTCCAGCTTGACAGAACCATCTAGGATGAGCCAGCTCTGGGAACTGCGCAAGTCGTCTGTGGTATTGATCAGCTCGATCTCCAACACGTGCATCCTGTGGCGGGCCTTGCCGCCAGACTTGTTGCGCAGGTCAACAGGATGATCGGTTGAATCCTCGCCACTGACGACGTCTCCCTCCACGACATCCACAACTTCAAAGAGGTCACCGGCGGAGGCGTTGAGCTTCTGCAGCTCCTGCCACACCGTATCGGAGACCCCACGCTGGCCTTTGGGCACGAGAAGCAATATCTTGTTGCGCACACACAATGGCCGCACGTTGCCCTCTGGGTCCCGTTGTATGACCGCGGCACCGATTTGGGCCAACTCGATGGGGAAAGAACGATTGCCCTCAATACCGGTCGCCAGGTAGTAGGTACGCAGGCTGCCGTCAATGAAGTATCGGTAGAGGTGATTCTCGGCCCTGAACAACGGCGGGGTCGGTCTGTAGAGGGCCGCCGGGGAGGGCTCCGGCGTTTCGGCGAAGGTGGTGATCTCGCGCACGGCGCGGTTGATTTGAGAGTCCTCCAGCTCCTCTGGGTCGGGGCGCTGCAGGTCTTCCACAGCACCGCCCACGGCGGGGAGGATGCTGAGTTTCTCGGCTAGGACCTTCAGGGCGGGGGCGAGAGAAGCCAAAGGATTTGCCATAGAGACCTCTCGTGGTCGACCGCGCCGACGCGCCGATAACGAGCGATCTTTTCGTGAGTGGCTGCACACATTATACCAGAAACGCCCACCGATCACAAATGCCGTAGCAGACAGGCGGTTACATTCTGTGTCCGAACATTTCTGTCTCACCCCCTCTGACGAACTCTGCCCAGGATGCCGATAGGTCCGCTTCCACTCCCGTTGCACTTGATAAGATCGCCACTGGCATAGACCAGCCACGTCGCCAGAAAATGGTCTGCTCCTCCCTCACTCATGAAGCACCCCAGGCGCCAGGTCGCTGTTTCAGCGCCAGAATAAACCACATCTTGATCTGCCATCGCGCATTCGACCATCTGGTAAGTCTGCTTTACGGCCTGATTGCCTACAGGCCCGTGAAACCATCTCTAGGTCCTGAGTATTTGGCCCTTGTGGCCGCTTAACCTAAACTCATGTTATTTATGACTACGAGCGTCTGTGTGAGCTGCCGCTGGGTCAATGGCTGCAGGCAGCCAAACGGAGCGGCGTGACGGAATTACGGAGTTAGGGTGGGGTGTTTTCTTTTCACTTACCTGGGAGATATTGCTACGTACCGCCACCTGGCAGTAGCATTGAAGGTGCGTATGCCGCTCTGCCCAGCTGTTTGGGTGCAACCGGTATCTGTGATGCTAAGCTTTGTCTGCTCAGGCGAATCCGTGGCTTGCACAGTCGCGGTGAGATCGCATCCCTCAACTTCAAAGAACACATGATACCATTCATTCGTTGAGGCGCCACCGGAAATTGTTTTCTCGCCTAGAAGAGTCCAATTATTATTGTGGCGACCCAGGACCAGGGTATCACTGTCGGTGTTAATACCGGCGTAGTATCCTTTCAGGGCATCAACACCAATCGCAGGGTCTGTCACACGTACCAGGAGCCCTGAATTTGGAGATGAACCTGTCGTAGAGGTGAGGACTACATCTCCCTGAAGTGTGTAATTTGTCCAAGTTGTGGAGCCAGCAACGGCTTTTTCTCCAGCACCGCCACTCGTATTCTCATAGGTCTCGGTCGTCGTTACAGCCTGCCAGTTTCCTCCATAAGAAGTCCATCCGTCTGAACCACTGGCAAACGGTGCATAGTAGGGAGGGACTGAAGTGCTGGTAGTTCCACCAGGAGTCACCGAGATGTTGCGCCAAGCTGCCCGAGTGAAGTGGGAACGTAGACCAATTTGCCCAGATGAAAAGCAACCTGTATCTGTGTAAGAGAATGAAGTAGGAGTGCCAGTATCTCCGACTGATTGGACTGAGACCGTGAATGTACATCCAACGGCCTGCACGGTTAGGTGGTACCACTTATGAACTTTCACGCCTCCGGGAACCGTTGTCCTCTGAAGTTCCGTCCAGGCGCTGTTCCTCAATCGTCCCAGGACGAGAGAGCCGCCCGGTTGCAAGCCACTATATTGCGTTTCCAGGCCAGCGTAGTAGCCATCCAGAGCATCGGCCCCCTCTCGGGGATTCGTCACCCGGAAGATCAAACCAGCCTGACCTTCGGATAGGAGCCTCATATCCGACTGTACTGTATAAGTCATCCATCCTGTGGAGCCAGCTACGGACTTGTGGCCGGGGCCAAGGGCATTGTTGCTATACACTTCATCCTTTACCGCCCATAACCCTCCATACACTGCCCACCCGGCATCTGTGCCACTAGCAAGAGGCGCGTAGAAGGGGAGTGTGCCAATACTAGCGACCCCATACCTGATCTCGCACTGGGCACCATCTGCCGACTTAAGCACGCCTGCCATGTAAAACAAGCTCGTTCCTGTTGTGGATGGCAAGAGAGGGGAGCTATATCCTGAGCAGCCAATCTGTGGTCCTGGGAACTGGGGATTGTAGTTGCCTACGGGAGCAACGACAAAGGGGGTAGGGATTTCAAACCATTTCGTAGCCGATACGTTTGTCGGGTTTGTGTGAATCAGGAGCGTCCTCCCGCTCCCCTCCAGCTCAGTGAGACCTCCCGTATTGCCGGAGACCAGAACTTGACCGCTTAAAATTAATGTGCCATTTGGCCCACCGGCAGGGGTCCAGGCGATGTAGGGCGTATGCGCCAAACGATGCCCTTCCGCTGTCTCTACAAGGGTGCCTAGGGCGCTCGTAGGGCTCCAATCAATCCCATCCGACGACGTTTTGACATACACTAAGCATGCGTTATTCGCGTTCATGCCGCCTACGCACAGCTCATAAGCCATAAGATATTGACTATTGGGCAACCTAATCACAATAGGCATGCCGGGGCGATCATCATTGTTGCTGGAAACAACATCTGAGACCGGGGAACTCCACGTTAGCCCACCGTCCGATGATACAACATGTGCTATCACTTGTGATTTAGGCGATCCTCCTTGACCACCTGGGTGTTCCCAAGCGAAATAGCAGGCTAGGTTCCCGTTAGCGTCGATCTGAAAATGAGGTTCCCAGATTCCATAGCCAAACTCATTTGGTACACCGTTGATTTCAATGCATTTCCCATGGTAGGACCATGTGCGTCCCTGATCGGTGCTTTTATGTATCTCAATAACTTGATGAGAGAAGTCGTTGTCGGGGCCCGGCATTCCAGGCACCCCGTACTTATTGGGTGGGCCATCGTGTTTCCAGGCGGTACCTGCAACCAGCAGAGTGCCGGTAACCACACTCCCTATCTGTCGGGGCATTTCGAAAATCGTCGGTCCGCCTATGCCCCATCCCGCCGCCGTAGCTGCTGTGACGGTCGCGATGCGTGTCCACGTCAGCCCATCATCGGTACTCTCATAGACTGGGATCTCCTCGGGCCTTCCATGTCCACCTAGAGCAAACACTGTCAGCAATCGGCCGTTGTATTGCGATCCGCTATTGGTCAGACGGATGACGCGCGGGTAGCCAGCGCTGGCGTAAGGGTACTGAGGATAGTCAGGGCGGAAAAGCACATGCCCGGAATGGGGACTGTTATCTGCTCGCACAAGCAGTGGTGCCCCACCTATAAACAAGATGAAAACGCCGATCATCACTGTGAGAACCATACAAACGCGCCGCAGCATTGGCTCCTCCTTATGATGATGTTGGAGTGCTTCCTGAGGAATATCCGTGTTCCATCGTTCCCCTCTTCTCAATAGGCCGGAGTGCCGCGTCATCTGACTCATCGGGGTGCACCTGGGCGATCGCACCAGACCTTGTATATACGGTTGCAACGTCGAGAAAATTGTAAGCTAGGCATTGTCCATCATCTCTTATGATCCAAACATGCAACCGTCCATTCGTCTGACCGTTGGAGAGGGAAGCGCAAATACGAATGGGAGATGTGATCACGAAAGGTTTTATCTCAACGGGCATGCTTCCGATCGGGGCGGTGTTTAGGTCCCAACTCCAAACGAGTTCGCCTCTGATGAGTTGGGTACCATGGTGCGAGATCAGGACATTGACACTGAGAGTGCCGTTTTCCACGAGCAGGTCGAGACCTGGTTTGATAGGCGTCACGTCAAAGATGATAACCGTCTGGGCGTTGATCGTCGTCGGATCACAGCCTAAATCCTTCGGTTCCCGCTCTGCTGTGTAAATCCCAACTTTCTCGTATTCAACATCGTAGAGTTCCGTGTAGATGTAGCCGTTGAATATATCATAACGACGCAAATCCTGCGTCTGCCAACGGAACAGCCATCCCTGCTCATCGGCGGCGCCTCCACCATACTCGCCGTTGAGCAACGGCAGGTCCCGATGATCTCTTCCCGGGACGCTTAGTTGAGTCTCGTACCACCTTGTGTCGGAAAGTCGGTGGCCAAACCAGGCAGCATGATCGCTTGCCAAAGCCGACGTAACGCCCCTCCAGCGCGCCATATTGCTATCATAGTAGTGCCAGTCCACTACATCCGTTTTGACATGCCACCAACCGGAATTATCAATGATCGGACGGTCACGATCCAGCCTGCGCAGCAGGTTGTAGGCGCGCTCTACAGCAGATTGTCGTTCAGGATCCTCTCCGCATTTCCAGTCCAGTCCCCACTCTTCGTTGTAAATGCCCCACAGAATGATGCTGGGATGGTTGCCGTCGCGCGCCACCATGGGCGCCAGCTGCGACTCAAATGTGGCTATTGCCTCTGGAGTGTAACGACCGACACAAGGTGGCTCCGCCCAAACCAGAAGACCCAATTGATCTGCCCAGTACAGCCAACGGGGGTCCTCCAACTTGAGATGCTTGCGGACTAGATTATAGCCGGCGGCGAGTGCCAGCTCTACATCCCGCCGGAGAGCCGCATCACTGGGTGCCGTATATCCTGTCTTAGGCCAGAATCCCTGATCCAGCACACCTCGGATATATAACCGCTCGCCATTAAGCAACAGGCGGTTTCCTCGCACTTCAATCTTACGCAGGCCCGTATAGCATTTCACCTTGTCCTCACCATCAATGCTCTTCAATAGCGCGGTGAGCGTATAGAGATAAGGAGTTTGGGGGCCCCAGAGCTGGGGATGACTCACAGGGAGAACTACCGTGATCTCACGAGCGCCCCTTATCGGCACAACTTTCTCGTCGTGCTCTTCTAGCGACAGGGTAAGCGTCGCTCCATCAAGATGGGGGCCTGCCAGTGTGATCCGAGCCTCTATTCCGTCCAGTCGCTCCGTTGCTCGCAATCGGACATGGTCAATATAAGTAGCGGGCCGGCTCTCAAGCCAAACGGACTGCCATAGACCGCTATTGGGCGTGAAAGCGCAATCGTTGTAATCATCTGGTGGAATGCTGCGCTGTTTGCCGTGGGGAATCAACCGTTTATCTATGGGAGCCTCAACGCGAAGGATCAGCTCTCCTTGACCATCCTTCAAGGCGTCTGTAAGATCGTGGGCAAAAGGGAAATATCCTCCCACGTGCTCCCCCAAAAACTGGCCGTTGAGCCAAGCCATGCAAATGTAATGAGCAGCCCCTATGTGCAAAATTGTGCGAATTTCGCTCCATTCGGCGGGACGCCGGATGTATCGCCGATACCAGGCCACAGGCAGCCAGTGGCGGGCAACCCGAGAGGCAGGCGTTTCCCAGGCAAAGGGAACTGTGATGGTTTGTGACCAAGGGGCGGCGTCCGGCAAATGCCAGCCGGCCTCCAAACCGCGGTTATCGGGATCAGGCACAAAATCCCAATCCCCATTCAAAGTCAGCCAGCTATGTGAACGGTCAAAGTGAGGGCGTGGATATTCAGAACGGGGGATCATAACGCTCGAGCCTTTCCATGAGACGATGTCGCTAACCTTTTAGGCTACCGGCTAAGATACCGTAGATGAAATGTCGCTGTAGGGCAAGGAACAGAGCCAACACAGGAAATGTAGCGATAGTGCTAGCAGCAAGGACCTGTCCCCAGGCATTCGCACCGATCGCACCGACCTGCATATTGTTGATTTGATTGTACAGATCGGAAAGCATGACTTGTAGTGTTTGCATGCGAATTGTATTCACTGCTATCACTGGCCAAACGAAGTCGTTGTAGATGTCGAGAAAGGTCAGGATCGCCAAGGCTGCGAGCGCAGGACGAATGACAGGCAGAACGATATACCAATGTAAGCCCCAAGCCGAACAACCATCCACACGTCCGGCGTCCAGCAGCTCATCGGGCACTTCGGCGATCTGCTGACGCATCCAGAAGATGGAAAACGCATTGATAGCCCCTGGCAGAATCAGTGCCTGGTAGGTATTAACCCAACCTAACTGCCCCATTAGAAGGAGCAGAGGGATCAGCATAACTACGGGTGGCAACATCATAGTAGCCAACACAAACATGAACAGCGCGTCGCGTCCACGGAACCGGAATTTCGCGAACGCGAACCCGGCCAGCGGACAGAAAAACATCGTTAGGGTGCCCTTAAACACTAGGACGATAAACGTATTCTTGAAGCCAATGTGGAGAGGCACGTTCCGCAACAATAGGCGATAGTTGTCAAGTGTCGCGGCTGAGATGTCGAATGACAGCGGCCTGCTGGCGATATCCGGCCCTGTCTTGAAGGAGGAAAAAGCCATCCACATCAAGGGGTAGAGGAAGAAAAGCGCGAGCACAATTAGGAACGAGTAAAGAGTTAGGTTGCTAAGGCCTAGACGCTCTGCGACGCGAAGAGACCGCCGTGGGCGAAGAATATCTACCAGATGCTTCACTTGTGCAGTGGCCATTACAATCTAAACCTCCTCACGCACGCGCAGCATACGCAACATAAACAATGACAACACTATAACGAGAACGGTCAGTAAAAAGGAGTTAGCCGCGCCGGTTCCAAGATCAAGGTGCTTCATATAGCGGAACAGTGCATAGCCGGCTGTTGTTGTGCTCCTGTATGGCCCACCTTGGGTCAGAACATAAGGTTCAGCGAACATTTGTACCACGGCAAGTGTCGCGATAACAACATAGAAAGCGATGGCGCGCCGCATGAGCGGCAAAGTTATCAGTAGGAATTGTTTTCTGCTATTAGCGCCGTCTAAAGCCGCCGCCTCATAGAGCTCGCGAGGAATCCCCTGGATTGCTGCCAGCATGATAAGGATGGCAAAGCCGCTGCTCTTCCAAAAGACGAGAAGGGCCAACGTCGGTTTGGCCCAACGTGGTGTTGTCAACCAGCCGATGGGAGGCAATCCCAGCGCCTGGAATACATAGTTAACAGCGCCGAAATCTTGGTCAAACAAAACCTTCCACACTTGGGCGATGGCGACCAGTGGCACGAGGTACGAGACTAAGTAGGACGTGCGGAAGAACCAGCGAAAACGTAGGAAGGGACGTGAAAGCATTGACGCAACCAGCAAGGCAAAAAGAGTCTGCACCGGCACGATGAGCAACCATAGATACAGCGAATTCCAAATCGATTCCCAAAAGATACGGTCACTGAGAAGGAAGGTATAGTTGGAGAAGCCGATAAAGCGCGGCGCGCCAACACCCCGCCAGTTGGTGAAGCTGAGGCGAAGTGCATATAGCAACGGAAACAGGCCAAAGATAAGGAAAAGCAGAAAGAAGGGCGCAATGAATAGATAGGGAGCGAAACTCCCGCCAACCCATCGCCGCAGTTCGGCGATCGTTTGCCGAGGAGAAAACAAGGTCACGAATAGCCTCCACGAAATCCAGCGGGCTGCACAGGCGCGATCTTTGTCTGTGACCGGTGCAGCCCGCCCTCAAGCCGGATCGGTAATGCGAGTTCCTAGCGTTTGATAACGCGCGTTGTGATTTCCTCCGCGGATTTCTTGATAGCCTCTTCCGCCGTCATCTGGCCATCCTGCATCCGTTGGACATTAGAGGCGATGATATCTGCTGCCTGACCGTACCACGAAGCGTAGTAGTAATCGGCCGGGATTTCGTTCGCAGCAGAAACGGCTACCTCCCACAGATTCTGGCCGCCAAGACCCTTCGGGTTTTCAAACAGTTGCTTGGTATGGGCAGGTTTGTACGCGGACAAGGACGTGTTGAGTCCCCCGGGATAGATCTTATTCGGGCCATAGACTGCTTGGTAGCCCTCAGGAGTGAACATAAGGTGCTCATAGAGCAGCCAAGCCAACCGTGGGTTTTTATTCTTGCCCTGCTTGGGGATCACAAACGATGAACCACCCATGTTGCCACTGCGGGCGCCACCCGTAGTCCAGGCTGGTAACATCGTAGCGCGCCATTTGCCCTTGCTGTCCTTAAGCAGGTTCTCTGGGGCGTAGACAAACCAGATAGCCCATGGATAGAAGGCCACCTGATCAGTGTCCATGGCTTGAATGTCGCCCGGAGAAGTATACTCTTGGAGGCTGCCCACGCCGCTGTCAAGGACGCTTTTGATCCACTTGAGCGCCCGCAAGTACGGCTCACTGTCTAGTTGGAGATCGCCCTGCTCGTTGACAAGACTGGTATCCTGCTGGTTAGCGAACATCTCTAGTTGGAGCGGAATCGCCCAGTTCGCACGTTCAATGTGAATTGGCTTCTTGACCGTGCCAAGCTTGGCCTGAATCGTCTTAGCAGCCGTGATCAAGTCATCGTAGGTGGTGATAGAGCCCGGGTCCACACCTGCCGACTCCAGCAGGTCCGCACGATAGTAAAGAAGGCCGGGGCAGAGATCGAACGGGATACCAATGATATGGCCCTTGTATGTGTTTACGCGCAGCTTGAACGGAATGATGTCTTTGGTATACGGCTGAATCCAATCTGTAATGTCAGTGAAATATTCAGCCAAGGGCGGAGTGTTGACATCTTCAATGAACGTTCCGTCAGGCACATCTACCCCCGCGGCGAGTGTGGTGGCAAGTTTGGCGTTAATATCCACCGCCTCATGTCTCACCTTGATCTCCGGGTACTTCTGGCTGAACGAGGTGAGGGCAGCATCAAAGACCTGGAAAAGGTCGCCAGAGCGGTCCCAGATCACGATCTCGCCCTGGGGCGCAGAGGCTACAGTGGCCGTGACCACTACCTCCTTGGTCACAATCTTCTCCACTTCTTTGGTTACGACCTTCTCGACAGGAACCGTCTCTTTGACGACCACCGTTTCCTTGATGATCTGAGGCGTGGGCGTCGCGCAGGCGGCCAAGACAGACGCTGTGACTACACCTGCACCTGCGCCGATGAACTTTCGGCGGCTCATCTGTTTACCGAGCAAGTCCCGAGGCATGATTTTCCTCCTTAGAGTGATGTACTGGATGGTTGGTGGCAAGACGAGGTCACAGAAACAGAGGATGCCAAGTCCGTAAACAAAACGATGGCTCTCTCACCCCCTCCCTCACCAATTCGGCGTGGTCGCGCTCCGCTCCTCGCGAGGGCGTTTTTGAACCTTCTCTATTCGTAGGTGATCCTTAGGACCAGATCTTCTGGGTAGTTCCCAAACTTGCGACCAAAGAGGTTGAGCCCGCCAACATGGCGAGCATCGGGCTTGACGCCCAAACGCACCGTGATAGTCGGCTGCATTCCCAGCTTCAGGTCTTGGACCTTCACGTCGGAGACCTGTATCCCGTCCACAAAGGTACCTGAGCCGTTCACTTCCCAGCGCTTCAAGAGGCCGAACTGTGAGTCGACATCCAGCCACCAAGAAGGTGTGAGAGCGCCGCGTGTCCCGCCGAAATCCCCTGGGCTGGTCCATGTTCCCACCTCTACGCCGTTGATCCAGAGGGTGATATCCGAAGGCCAGTTCTCATTGTGCGTCGGGGCCTCCGAGCAGACCTCCATGCGTAACTGCAGCGCAGTGGGAGAAGTGCCAACGGGCACCCTGAAGGGAAAAAGATATTCAACGAATCCCTGGCGGAACCAGAGGATTTGCGCGTTGATCCGCTCGGGCTCGAAAAAGCTGACCGGATCATCCATCATGCCGATAAGTGCTACCTCGCTGGCAAGGCCGCAGGTAGGTGTGACTTCACAGTGGACGTACGCTCCGATAGGCATGGAGATCTCTACCGCGCGAGTCGTGCTCGACTCCAAAGGAGGAAGCATAACGCGTACTTGGTCATAGCGACGAGAGACGAGTTTCTGAAGGCCGCGGCTGGCCGGCTGCAGTTCTGTATGGACCAGTTCCGCTTCCTCTAACGCCTTCACGTGCATAGCCGCTGTGGAAACGGGTATGTTGAGGAGATTGGCCAGTTGATTGACTGAACGTGTTTCTGCGCAAAGGACCTGGAGGACTCGTAATCGCCATATAGAAGCGAGGGCCTTGAGAGCGCTAACAGCCTTGTCGTTGGGAGTGCTGGCGTCAATGTTCAAGACTTTCTCATGACCTATCACAGTGATCTCCGTTAGAGTTGAAAGGATAATCTCACGATCGGTCAGATCGTTGGGTGATCTCGGTCGCGCTATGTGGAGATGGTGTATATAAATGTTCTAGTGATCTATAATACAATGCAGAATATACTGCGTATAAGTGAAGATAGAGTCCCCTAATCGGGGGGAACGCCGGGTAGAAAAGCCCAGTTCATGGGTATGAAACAGTATAAGCTAATTCTATACAGAAATTATAACACAGAATACATCTCCTGTCAAGGGATCTGCTAGTGTTTTTTAGGGTTATTTCATTCTCTTTGGAACGGGTTTGGGGGGAAAGGGAGACAAAGCGGATTGCTTTTTGAGGGTGAGTGGCCAGATGACGGAAGGCGGCGGCAATGCCGGCAAACCCTACGGCTCGCAAGAGGCCGATGGCGATGTTGCACAGGGCCGCCATCACCTGGGGGGGTGTGACCGGAGCGGACACGACTCTTGTCTTCGCCGAAGATCACATCCCGTACCCGGTGGAGACGATTTTCAATCCCCCAATGGCCGCGGGACAAAGCCAGCAAGCGCTCGGCATCGGCCTTCTCTGGGGGCAGGCCGGTGACCCCGAAGACCACCTCTCGCACCGTTGTCTGGGTCTTCTTGCGGGTCACTTGCCGTTCCAGTTGGAAGACTTGGGCCAGACCAGGCCACCGGCTGTAGCCTACCAGAGCGATGCTGGCAGCCAAGGTGCGACGTTCGATCCGCCCGCCGTGCAGGTTCACTTGGGTGGCATAAGTGATGGTGTTCGCCACCACGGCGGGGTCGCTAAACAGGAGGGCAATGTTCTCTTGCAAGGTGGGCTGGTTCCCCTTAATGGTCAGCACGTAGTCGCCCCCTTGTTGTAGCACTGCTTCGGCCAGCGGCTGGTGGGCCAAGCCGACGTCGCCGGTGACGATCCAGCCGTGCAGGTCAAGGCTTTGCAGGAGGGTGATAGCCGTCTCCACCTCGTCCCGGCCTGGGATCGCTGCCTGGGCCAAGGTCGTTCCCAGCCGTTGGCTGAAGGCGGCCAGGAGTTGGACCGGGTCTTGGTCTTCGTCACGACTCCCCCGCAGGGTTTTACCGTCCAGGGAGAGACCTCCTCCTGGGGGTAGCCAGGTCTGCAGCCAGCGGGTCAGGGCTGCCTCCAAGGCCTCCACCTCCAGGCGGCGAAAGATGCGGTGGCAGGTGGCGACACAAGGGGTAGGGAAGCGAGTGAAGCCCAGGCGGGTCAGGAGCGTTTTCCCCTGCTCCCGGCCCCATTGGGCGATGGCGGTCAGACTGCTGCAACCGCACAAGGTGGCCGCACAGGCGAGGGCCAATACAGCCGCCGAGGGATGGCGTTTGCCCTGGGACTTGCGGAAATCGGGAACTTGGGCTAATGCTTCTAGCAGGGGGTACATGCTCACCTCCGTTGTGAAGATGTCGGAAAGGTGAGTATACCCCCTATCTCAACAAACTTTGTAATCCGCCCGAAAATGAAATGACCCCGAGGGGTTCCGGTCCACGGAATGCCGAGCCTTTGTAACATCTTCGCCAGTTCTGCCCTATTGTTGATAGTAGCGATCTGTCCCTGATGTGTGCAGGTCTCCCAAGCCTATCTGCTACATGCGTCGAGGAAAGAGAATGAATCGGCTGATCTTGCTCCGCAACCAACTAGAAGACACTTTGCAGGCTGTGCAGGCCCGACCCGATCATCTGATCCTCTGGCGCCTGGGGCTGCGGCCCATGTCGGACGGAGTAGACCTGCTGGGAAGCGATGCGCGTCTGATGCCCATCGGCAGCAAGGACAGCGCCACTGACAGGTATGGCCCGCCACGGCCTGCTACAGGGCAGCTCCGGCTTGCTCTCAGCGATCAACCGGAGGCGCTGGTGGAGGAGTGGACGGCCCAGAGCGTCCGCTGCTGGCGAGCCTTTCTAGCCGTCGGCGTCGGGCCGGCTCAAGGCCGCCTGGCTACAGCCCTCCTCTCACCGGAAGGGCAGCACCAGTCCTTACATGCCCTGCTTGTGGTGGGCCCCGGGATGCATCAGTTCCCGTTGGTTCCCCCAGCTGACAAGCAGGGACACATTGGTAGCTGCCTCGAGCACCCCTTTCCCGGCCATCTACATCCTGCAGCCCGCTGGAGCCGCACGCGGGGCGCGGGGGGCGTGGAAGCCTGGCGACGGCTGACGGGGCTGCGCTACGGTGTAGTCGGCTGCGGTCGCAGTGGCTCGCTGCTGGCCCAAGCGCTGGCCGCATCGGGCGTGCACCAGCTTATCCTGGTGGACCCGGACCGTCTGAAGCACCACAATCTGGGCGAGATGGTCTTGGTGAACGAGACCGACCTGAGCCGTCCCAAAGCGGAGGCTTTGGCATATCGCTTGAGCACCACCTATCCTTGGTTGGACGCGCAAGCCATAGCTGCCTCAGTCACTACACAACAGGCGCTGGAGGGGCTGGCGAGGTGTGATGTGCTGTGCTGCTGCGTCGACCGGGACAGCGCCCGTCTGGCCACAGGTATCCTCGCCGCACTGTATCTGAAGCCTCTGCTGGACATCGGGACAGCCGTGTTGCATTCGGACTCTGGGGAGGGGCCAGTTATGGGAGCTGATGTGCGGCTGATCTTGCCTGGAGAGGGGTGTTTGCTGTGCCAGGGGGGCGTGGCTCAGATAAGAGAAGCGCAACACAGCCTTGAATCGGCGTGGGCTGAGGCAGCCGCACGCATGCAGGGGAACTGGCGTCGAGAGCGGGCCGGCAGCTTGCTTAGCCTCAACCAGGTCGCCGTGGGCCTGGGCCTGCGTCTGTGGGAGAATCTGGTTGCGGAACGGCAAAGAGGTAGCACATGGTTGCGGCTGGAGTTCGATCGAGAGGGGCAGCTTGCATTCCGTGTGTTACACCCGCGTCAGGAGCGCAACCTACACGCTCCTCATGTCTGTCTCCTCTGCCCCCACACCGGCGCGGGGGATGCCGGGCTTCAGCTTGCCCTGGCGACACTGTCAGCGGAGGTGAAGTGACGATCCATCACTGGTCAGGCATGGACAGACTATTAATCTTGTGAGAACGGGATAAAACGTTCGATCACAAACCGAGGCTCAAGAAGCCAAATGCAACGAAGGAGGACAACAATGGCAGATCGTTTCGCAACTCAAACGTTGCAGTCAGTTGCAGCCGAGGAAACACACCTGGCAGTGCTGCTGCCGCTTGAATGGCATAGGGAACCGGCTGGCCCGGAAGGAGAAGATGCCAGCGCCTTTTTGTACCGACTGTTGGTCGAGGTGACCAGACGGGCTGGAAGCCCGAACATGGGCAACTTCTCTCCGACCGGGGTTCCACAGCCCGCCTCGCGGACCCGGCCTCGATTCAATCGGGATTGAGAGAATGTCAAGGTGTTGAGCCGCCGATATGGCCGTCCTGCCGGGTCGTTGAACCAAGGAAGACGCGTGGCACTTGTCCCATCACTGACAGGACACGCACGCTTGTCGAGGCCCGGTCCATGAGAAGGTCACGCACAGCCTTCCGCGACCCCATATAGCAACTAGATGATGAGGAAAGACTTCCATGGCAACTCACATGAATCAGCCCGCAAACAGGCGTGCCAGCCTGAACGGTGGCTTTCCCAAAGATGCCCATGGTGAAATCTCCTCCCCGGTGGCATGGCCGCGGATGCTCTACACCATCTACCTGCCTCTCAATTACAACGATGGCGCGGCAATCCCGGCCTCCCTGTTGAATCGGGCCAAGGACGAGATCGCCCGCTATACAGGTGGCTGTACGGTGCTGCCGGCCAGTGATGGCCTGTGGGGCAGTCCCGATGGCCAGACCCACCACGCCCGGGTGGTTCCCGTCATGGTAATCGCCCAGGCCGATGAGTATACGGACAGATTCTTTCGTCGCCTGGCTGGCCAGTTGGCTGAAGTGCTGGCTCAGCAAGAGGTGTTCATTCACCGTGCGCCGGTCTCGGTGGCAATAGCCTCGAACCCATGATCAGGGCGCAGTGATCGATATCAACCCCGCCAGCGGCTCCTTCCCGCCGTAGCGAGGGCCAGACCTGCCCTAACAGGTGAGCCGCTGAGCTCTGATTAGGTAGGAAAGAGGAAAAGGCCATGTTCCACAACCCAAAACCCGGGCCTGGCCCATTGCCACCCTTCGGGACCCTGTACGACAGTGATCGCCCGGTAGTCCCTACCATCGGCGGCAGGCTGTACTGGGGCTATGACCGTGAACTCGGCGAACAGGCATGGCGCATCACGCAATGTGGCCCAAACGGTCAGCGGTCAGAGCGGCCTGGTGGTGAGGGCGGTCATTATACGCCCCGCACTCCAAGTAAGTGGCAAGGAAGCAAGGCTTGAGTTCCGCTGTGATTGGGTCAGGGGTTTTTGGCCACTGATCCATTCACCCATCTCCCACTACTTCGTTCATGGAGGTTACTTATGGACAAGCAAATCACCGTGATCATTCCTGGTGCAGGTGAAGAGGCTCAGGCCCGCGATGCATCCATCGGACCTGGTACCACAGCGGCCGATATCCTGCGGTCTGCGAACCTGGATCCCGACCGCTGGCGACTCGAACTGCAACGCGACGGTGGTTCCGTGACCCTCGCCAGCGGCGATAATGTTCATGCGCAGGTTAAGATAAAGAGAAGATCTTCGTCCGGCCGGCGGATATGGTGGTCAGGTAGATCACAAACCGTCATGCGCTCTCAACCCCTGCCTGGCACTCGAATGAAGTGCCAGGCAGAGGGCTACCGTCCACAGAAGGCTCGCTCAGGCATCCGTGCAAGAATCAGGACTGAGGTTCGGACATGAGACCTCCATGTGCGGGGCGCACAACCAGCGATGAAAATGTGTTATACTTCCGTCCAGGGGTTGG
>FWPU01007764.1_pt1 | contig 19274 bp, 19 predicted proteins | sample 2228361 | NCBI WGS metagenome assembly FWPU01 (sample SAMEA103939777, study PRJEB20133) | metagenome
CCACACTGCCAGTGCGGACATGGCAGCCGCGAGGAAGAAGTAAGCGCGGCCGGGGCCGGCGGGGGCGGCCGGGTCTTGCATCGGCCTGGCAATGAAAACGAGCGCAGAGAGCACCAGGGGCACGGCGGGCAGGCGCGACGCAATCGGGCGCGCGCGGCCAGCGGGCGAGAGCTTCAGGCCGGTCAGATAGACGGCGAAGAAGATGCCGGCGCCGCCGGCCAGCGCGGGCACCCAGCGCCACCAACCCAGGCCGTGCGAGGCAGTCTGCGGGGCGAAGTTCAACAGGCACCGGACGAAGAACAGGAAGACCACGCCGGCGGCCAACCCGGCGAGGACGGGGCCGCGGGTTTCCGGCCGGGGGGCCAACGGGCGGAAGAGTGCGTACCAGAGCGCGACAACGGCGGCGGCGATGAGAGCCGCGGTGACGGTGAGCGGCGCGGGCAGTTCAGTCCACGGGGCGAAGGCTTCCGGGGAGCGGGGCATGGCCACCAGCAGGTCGATGGCGCCGGCGGCGAGGCCGGCGGCCAGCGCGGCGCCGATCACGCGAGCCGGACCGACGGGGGGCGGCGTTCGCGCTGCCGGCGTTTCGTCCCGAGAATTGCGCATCCCCATCCGCGACCTCCGCCCGGCGCCTAATGGTTGCGTTCGGTCACGAGGTCGGTGACTGCCAACAGCGCCCGCTGGGCGGGGGAATCGGAGAAGGTACTGATGATCGAGCGTGCCTTGTCGGTAAACAGTTGGGCGCGCTGCATGGCCCGCTCGATACCGGCGTAGCGCTGGATCAAGTCGAGGATCCGGCGCAGCGGCACGCGCTCATAGTTGCCGTCGTTCAAGACAGTTTCGACGAGGCGGCGCTCCTGGGTGGAAGCGTCGGCGAGGGCGTAGATGAGCGGCAGGGTGATCTTGCCCTCGCGAAGGTCGTTGCCGACGGGTTTGCCGAGGACGGCCTCGCGCGAGGTGAAATCCAGCACGTCGTCGACAAGCTGGAAGGCCATGCCGAGGTTCCAGGCGTAATCGGCGAGGTGGGTTTCCGCCAGCTCGTCACCGCCGACGGCGAGGACGCCGAGGCGGGCGCAGGCGGAGAACAGGCTGGCAGTCTTGCGGTGAACCAGTTCCATGTAGTCAGCCTCGGTGATGTCGAGGCGGCCGATGCGCTCCAGTTGCAACAGCTCACCTTCGACCATGAGCTGGGTCAGAGCGATGAGGATGTCGAGGACCTGGAAGTTGCGGAGACGGAGGGCGACCTGGAAAGCCTGCATGTAGAGCCAGTCGCCGGCCAGCACACAGGTGTGGTTGCCCCAGATGACATTGGTGGAAGGCTTGCCGCGGCGGGTTTCGGCGATATCGATGACGTCGTCGTGCACCAGCGTGGCGGTGTGGATCATCTCGACGACGGCAGCCAGTTGCACGGCGGTGTCGTTGGTTTCGCCGGCGAGTTTTGAGGTCAGCAGCACGAGCATGGGGCGGAGGCGCTTGCCGCCGCTGTTTTGCAGGTAGCGGCTGATGTTGGTAACGGCTCCGACCGAGGCGACAGACTCCCGGGCGATGACGCGCTCGACCTTCTGAAGGTCATCGTGCACGAGATCCAGGATCTCTTTAGCGCTCACGGATTGCCCGAGGTTGCTGAAGGCCATGAGAATGGTTCCAGTTTACTCATTGGGATTCTCCGCTGGCAAACACAGGCGCTGGAAATTAGCGGTGGTGGCGGCGGCCAGGGCTTCATAAGCGTCGCCGCGGAGTTCGGCCAGAGCCCGGGCAGTGTGGGGAAGGAAGGCGGGCTCGTTGCGTTTGCCGCGGTGGGGCACCGGCGCCAGGTACGGGGCGTCGGTTTCGACCAGCAGGCGGTCGAGGGGCACGGTTTTGGCGGCCTCGCGCACATTGACGGCCTTGGGAAAGGTGACAATGCCGGCAAAGCTGACGTAGAAGCCCATAGCGAGGACCTGGCGAGCCTGTTGGGGGCCGCCCGAGAAGCAGTGCATGATGCCGGCGAGGCCGGCGGGGGCCCAGTGCTCCTCCAGGAGGCGGATGGTGTCGTCCCAGGCTTCGCGGGTGTGGATGATGACGGGCTTGCGGGCCTTGCGGGCGATCCGCAACTGCTCGGTGAAGACTTCGCGCTGGCGGTCGCGGGGCGCGAAGTCGTAGTGATAGTCAAGCCCAATCTCGCCGATGGCGATGAACTTCGGGTGGGCGCAGAGCTCCTCGAGGCGGCGGAAGTCGCCGGCGGCGGCCTTGGCGGCGTCGTGAGGGTGGATGCCGGCGGTGGCGGAGATGAAGGGGAAGCGGTCCGCCAGCCGGAGGGCGCATTCCAGGTCGGGCGGGCCATCGCCGGCGCCGATGGCGAGGATGTGGGTGACGCCGGCTTCCAGGGCGCGACCGATGACCGCCTCGCGGTCGTGGTCGAACTGCCGGTCGTCGAGGTGGCAGTGCGAATCGACGAGGCTCATCGGAGGCGGGTGCCGACGGGCACATCTTTATCGAGCGCGACGAGGACGGGCTGACCTTGCTCGGGGGTGGCGGCGACGATCATCCCGTCGGAGAGGATGCCGCGGAGCGTGCGGGGCTCGAGGTTGGCGACGATGACCACCTTCCGCCCGACGAGTTCCTCGGGCTGGTAGGCTTCGGCGATGCCGGCGACGAGGGTGCGGGGCTGGGGCTCGCCGACATCGACGGTGAGCTGGAGGAGCTTGTCGGCGCCCTTAACTCTGGCGGCAGCGAGGATCTGCGCCACGCGGAGGTCGACTTTGGCGAAGTCGTCGATGGGGATCTTCGGGGCGGCGGGGGTCTTGCCGAGGAGGGCGTCCTGGCGGGCGGTTTCCTGCACTTCGAGTTCGCGCATCTTGCGGATGGCCGGGCCGGGATCGATGCGGGGGAAGACGGGCGAGGGGCGAAGGACTTTCCGGCCGGCGGGCAACTGGCCCCAGGCGAGCTGATCGATGCGGGCCTGCTCGAGGGGAGCAGCCATGCCGAGCCGGCGCCAGATCTCAGCGGCGGATTCGGGGATTACGGGGGCCAGCAGGACGCAGCCGATGCGGAGCGCCTCGGCGGCGGTGTAGAGGGCCGAGTCAAGGCGCGCTTGGGACTGTTGGTCGTTGTCCTTCGCGAGTTTCCACGGAGCCTCTTCGACGATGAAGCGGTCGATGGCCGACAGCAAGGCCCAGACGGCCTCGAGGCCGCGGGAGAACTCGAAGCGCTCGAAGCAGCCGGTGGCGGCGGCGATAGTGCGGGCGGCGAGCGCCTGGATGTCGGGCCGGACGCCGGCGGCGGGGGCAGGGATTTCGCCGCGGCGGTACTGGTGAATCATGCTCAGCGTACGACTGGTAAGGTTGCCGAGGCCGTTAGCGAGGTCGGCGTTGTACCGCTCGACGAGGGCGTCGTAGCTGAAGTTGCCGTCCTGGCCGAAGACGATTTCGCGGAGCAGGAAGTAGCGCAGGCCATCCATGCCCATGACCTGCTGGATGGGGGTGGCGCGGACGATGTTGCCCTTGGACTTGCTCATCTTGTCTTCCTGGAACAAGAGCCAGCCGTGGGCGAAGATGCGTTTGGGGATCGGCCAGCCGGCGGCCATCAGGAAAGCGGGCCAGTAGATGGCGTGGAAGCGGACGATTTCCTTGCCGATGAGGTGGAGATCAGCGGGCCAGAGGTCCTCGCCCTCGACGGCGCTGATGTAGGTGGTGAGGGCGTCGAACCAGACATAGAAGACGTGCTGGGTTTCGCCGGGGACGGGGATGCCCCACTTGATGTTGGTGCGGGTGATCGAGAGGTCGTTGAGCCCCTGCTGGACGAAGGAGATGACCTCGTTGCGGCGGGTCTCGGGCTGGATGAAGTCGGGCTGAGCTTCATAGAGTGCAAGCAGGCGCTTGTCGAAGGCGGAGAGCTTGAAGAAGTAGTTCTCCTCGGTGACGGTCTCGGTGGGCCGCTTGCAGTCCGGACAGGGGACCTCGCCGGTGCCTTCGCTGACGTAGAGTTCGCAATAGGCGCAGTACTGGCCGGTGTAGGCGCCCTTATAGACGTAGCCGTTTTCGAGGCAGCGCTGGAACAGGGCCTGGACGACTTTATGGTGGCGGGGGTCGGTGGTGCGCCGAAAGCGGTCCGGGGCGATGTTGAGCTTTTCCCAGTGGGTGCGGAATTCCTCGGCGATAATGTCGGTGAACTCCCTGGGCGACTTGCCCTGAGCGCGGGCGGCGCGCTCGACCTTCTGGCCGTGCTCGTCGGTGCCGGAAGTGAGGATGGCCTGATAGCCCTGCATGCGCTTGAAGCGGCGGATGACATCGGCGGCGATGGTGGTGTAGGTATGGCCGATGTGGGGGGCCGCGTTGACGTAATAGATGGGCGTGGTGAGGTAGTATTTCATCGGGTCCCTTTCAAATAAGCGTAACTTGCTTCGGCGAGGATGGTTTTGAGCGGGACGCCGGACTGGAGGGCGAGCTTCCTGCAATCCTCATATTCGGGGGCGAAGCCGCCGGAGGCGGAGACCTTGACGCGGACCTTGCCGTGCGGGGTTTCGACTTCGACGGTGCGGCGCGGCTGGACTCTGCGCTCGGCGGGATAGAGGCGTACGCCGAGGCTGGTGGTTTCTTCGAGCACGAGGCGGGCGAGGGTTTCGCGATCTTCCAGCCGGGCGATGACGCGCAACAGGGCGCCGGGGCGGTTTTTTTTCATGACGAGCGGGGAGAGGCTGACGTCGAGGGCGCCGGCGTCGAGGAGGCGTTCGAGGGCGTAGCCGAGCAGTTCGGGAGTGGCGTCGTCGATATTGGCCTCGATGACAGAGACCGTGGTGGCCTCGGCGGCGATAGCGCTTTCCCCGAGCAGGACACGGAGGACGTTGGGCTGTTCGGGGAAGTCGGCGGCGCCGGCGCCGTGTCCGGTGGCCAGGAGCTTCATTGGCGGCAGGGGACCGAATGCGCGGGCGAGGGTGACGGCGATGGCGGCGCCGGTGGGGGTGGTGAGTTCGCGGGCCGGGCCGGCCGAGTAGATGGGCTTGCCGGCCAGCAGGGCGGCGGTGGCGGGGGCGGGCACGGGCAGGCGGCCGTGCTCGGTGGCGACGGCGCCGCTGCCGACGTTGACGGGCGAGCAGTAGACGCTGTCGACGCCGAGCAGCTCGAAGGCGGCGCAGGCGCCGACGATGTCGGCGATGGAATCGACGGCGCCGACCTCGTGGAAGTGGATCTTGTCGAGGGGGATGCCGTGGACTGCGGCTTCGGCTTCGCCGAGGCGGCGGAAGACGTTCTGGGCGAGCGACTTGGCGCGGCCGGGCAGGCTGGCCCGGTCGATGATTTCCAGGATCTGGGGCAGGTGGCGGTGAGGGGATGGGGCGCCAGCTTCGACGTGGAATCTCGTGGCGGTGAGGCCGCCGCGCCTGGTTTTCTCGAAGCGGAAGACGGCGCCGGCGCCGAGCGAGTTGAGGGCGTCAGCGAGGGCGGCGGTGTCGGCGCCGGCGTCGGCGAGGGCGGCGACGGTCATGTCGCCGCTGATACCGGAGAATGCGTCCAGGTAGCAGATCTTCATGCGATGAGTTGGGGCAGCAGTTCGCCCGCCTTGCCGCGCAGCGTGCAATCGATGAAGGCCGACAGCGGCGTGTCTTCGACGTTGACCTCGATGAGCCTGGCGCCGGCCGTCTTGGCCAAGGGCACGAGGCCCGCAGCCGGGTAGACGACCGCCGAGGTGCCCACGACGAGCATCAGGTCGGCCTCGACGCAAGCCTGTTCGGCGGCCTGCCAGACGGCGGCGGGCAGCAGTTCGCCGAACCAGACGACGGCGGGCCGCAACAGGCCGCCGCAGGAGCAGCGGGGCGGCAGCTCCGGGAACTCGACGCGGTCGTCGCGGCCCTCGCGGCCGCAGGCGAGGCAGCGGACAATCCAGAGGTCGCCGTGGACCTTGAGGATGTTGCGGCTGCCGGCGCGGTCGTGCAGGCCGTCGACGTTCTGCGTTACCAGCGTAAACCGGCGGCTGCGGCGCTCGATTTCCGCCAGGGCCAAGTGGCCGGGGTTGGGCTTGGCTTCCGCGATCAATCCGCGCCGCCAGGCGTACCATTCCCAGACGAGTTTCGGGTTGCGGGCGAAGCCCTCGGGCGTAGCAAGGTCTTCGAGCCGGTAATGCTCCCACAGCCCGCCGGCGCCGCGAAATGTCGGCACACCGCTCTCAGCGGAGATCCCTGCCCCTGTGAGCGCGACAATGGACGAAGCGGTTTTCAACCACTGCCGGGCCTGTTCCACGAACCTCCATTATCCTCGATTCCGACGGGGCGGGACGGGCAGCGGGCGACTAATCCAGCTTTTCGCTCAGGATCTTATCGGCCTGGGCCTTGCGGTCGGCCTTGAGCTTGTCGCGCAACTCTGGGCGGCTGCCGGCGAGGATCTGGACGGCGAGGATGGCGGCGTTGACGGCGCCCGCTTTGCCGATGGCGAGCGTGCCGACCGGGATGCCGCGGGGCATCATGACGGTGGAGAGGAGCGCATCCAGGCCGCCGAGCGAAGAGCCCCCGAGGGGCACGCCGAGCACGGGCAGGGTGGTGTGGGCGGCGACAGCGCCGGCCAAGTGCGCGGCCATGCCAGCGGCGGCGATAAAGACCTCGATGCCGCGCTGCTCCGCCGAGGCTACGAACTCAGCCGTCTGGGCGGGGGTGCGGTGGGCGGAAAGAACGCGGCATTCGCAGGGGACGCCATACTGCGCCAGGGTTGCGCAGCAGTCCCGCATCACCTCCCAGTCGGAGCGGCTGCCCATCAAGACAGCGACGAGTGGCTTGCCGGCTTCGGTCATCTGCGCTAATCTCCGGTAAAGTTATGAGCATAATAAGAGCGACGGCGGGCAGGCAAGGCGCCGGGCGCGGCCCGAGGTTTCCCCGGAATCCCCGGGCGCCTGAACCGCATCTACACAGTAGTGAGCGGGAGCGCCGTTTGGCGGGCACCGGTAAGGACGTCGCGGTCCCTTCATGAAGCCGTACATTGAACTGACGAAGCCGCGGATCACCTGGCTCATTCTGATGAGCACGGGCATCGGCTATTTCTACGGCCGGGGCGGCGGATGGGACTGGGCGGTGCTGGCGCACACGCTGCTGGGGACGGGGCTGCTGGCCTCGGGGACGGCGGCGCTGAACCAGGTCTGGGAACGTGCGGCGGACGCCAAGATGGTTCGCACGCGCGGGCGGCCGCTGCCGTCGGGCCGGATTACGGCGGGGCGGGCGCTGGCCTGGGGGCTGGCGTTGTCGGCGGCGGGTTTCGCCGAGCTTGTCTTTGGGGCCAACACGCTGGCGGGGCTGCTGGGGCTGTTCACGCTGCTGGCGTATCTGCTGGCGTACACGCCGCTGAAGCGGCGCTCGCCCCAGTCGACCACGGTGGGGGCGATCCCGGGGGCGATGCCGCCGCTGATCGGCTACGCGGCGGCGGCGGGGAGCTTGGGGGCCGAGGCGTGGATCCTGTATGCCATCCTGTACGTGTGGCAGTTTCCGCACTTCTACTCGATTGCCTGGATGTACCGCGACGACTATGCCCGGGCGGGGATCATGATGCGGCCGGTGGTGGAGCCTGACGGCGTGTCGACGGCGCGGCATATCGTGCTGACCTCGGCGCTGTTAATTCCGGTGAGCCTGTTGCCGGTCTGGTACTCGATGGCGGGGCGGGTGTACGTGGCGGGTGCGGCGGCGATGGGCCTGTACATGCTGTATGCGGGCGTCCGCGTGTTCAGCGAGCGCACGGTGTTGCGGGCGCGCGGCGTGCTGGTGGCCAGCGTGGTCTACCTTCCGCTGCTGTTTGGTCTGATGCTGCTCGACACGGCCCGCCTGTGATCGTCTCGGTTGAAAACCTCACCCATCGTTACAAGTCCCGGACCGCGCTTTCGGGCCTGAGCTTTGAAGTGCCGGAGGGCACGATTTTCGGCGTGCTCGGTCCCAACGGGGGAGGCAAGTCCACGCTGTTCCGGATTCTGGCGACAATGATGGCGCCGACCGAAGGCCGGGCGCGCGTGGCGGGCCTGGATGTGGTGCGGCAGCCTGACGAAGTGCGGCGGCGGATCGGGGTGGTGTTCCAGTCGCAAAGCCTGGACCGCAAGTTGACGGTCGAGGAGAACCTGCGCAGCCAGGGGCACTTTCAGGGGCTGGGGGGAGCGGAGTTGAGGTTGCGGATCGACGATGTGTTGGGGCGGATCGGGCTGAGCGACCGCGGCGGGGAGCTGGTGGAGACGCTGTCGGGGGGCTTGCGGCGGCGGGTGGAGATCGCCTAGGCGCTGCTACACCGGCCGCGGGTGCTGCTGATGGACGAACCCTCGACGGGCCTGGACCCGGCGGCGCGGCGGGAGCTGGCGCAACACATCGCCGAACTGCGGGAGCGCGAGGGGATCACGGCGCTGCTGACGACGCACAGTCTGGATGAGGCCGAAGAATGCGACCGCCTGCTTCTGCTGCACGAAGGCCGGCGGGTGGCGGAAGGTTCGCCGGCGGAGCTGAAGTCGCGGGTGGGCGGCGACGTGGTGGTGCTGGAGGTGGGCGATCCGGAAGCGGCGGAGCGCGGTCTTCGGGAACGCTTTGGGGTGGCGCCGCAGCGGGTGGATGGGACGCTCCGGGTGGAGATTCCGAACGGACACAGGTTCGTAACGGAGGTGGTGGAGGCGTTTCCGGGGGCGATCCAGTCGATCGCGCTGCACAAGCCGACGCTGGAGGACGTGTTCTTGGACGAGACCGGGGTAAGGATCAGCGGATGAGAGGGTTCTGGCTGCCGGTGGGCGCGCTGTTTCGGCGGGAGCTGCTGCGCTTTTGGCGGGAGAAGAGCCGGGTGCTGGGATTTGTGGGGTCGCCGCTCATCTTCTGGCTGGTGATGGGGTCGGGCTTCGGGGATCTGGGGTTCTTTTATCCGGGGGCGCTGACGCTCACGGTGATGGTGTCGGCGATCTTCTCGACGATGTCGCTGATCGAGGACCGGCGCGAGGGGTTCTTGCTGTCGGTACTGGTGTCACCGACGCCGCGGAGCGCGATGGTGCTGGGCAAAGTGCTGGGCTCGTCCACACTGGCGTGGATGCAGGGGTTGATGCTGCTGGCATTTTTGCCGCTGACGGGCCTGCGGGCGACGGCGACGGGGGTGTTGAAGCTGGCGGGGGTACTGTTTTTGATCTCGTTCACGTTCACCGCGCTGGGGTTTCTCATTGCCTGGAAGATGGAGTCGTCGCAGGGATTTCACGCGGTCATGAACCTGGTGCTGTTCCCGATGTGGATGGTGTCGGGGGCGCTGTTCGGGTTCTCCGGGGCGCACGGCTGGATGCAGGGCTTAATGCGGCTGAATCCGCTGACGTATCCGACGGCGGCGCTGCGGCGGTTGCTCGTGGCGGAGGTGGAGGCGGGCACGCCGGCGATGGGCACCTGCCTGACGATCACCGCCGTGTGCGGTTTGTGTGTCTGGATGGCGGCCACGCTCGTGGCGCGGCAAAAAAGCACTCGGAGTGTTGCATGATTGTTTTGGTTTTGCTCTTCGCCGTCATGCTGGCGGGCTGCGGTACGGAACCGGCGGAATTGCCCGTCTACAATACGGTTCCCAGTTTCCAATTGATCGACCAGACGGGAGAGGTGTTCGACAGCCAAGCGCGCCTGGCGGGGCGGGTGTGGGTGGCGAACTTTATTTTCACGACCTGTCCGGGCCCGTGCCCGCGGATGAGCTCGCGGATGCGCTATCTCCAAGGGGAGTTGAGCGACTTGCCGGAGGTGAAGCTGGTGTCGTTCACGGTGGACCCGGAGAGGGACACGCCGGAAGTGCTCGCCCGATACGCGGCGCAATATGAGGCGGAGCCGGGCCGGTGGTTTTTTCTGACGGGGCCGCGGGAAACGCTGCACAGCCTGAGCCGGGACGCGTTCATGCTGGGGGATGTGAAAGGCACGCTGGACCACAGCACGCGGTTTGTGCTGGTGGACGGCGAGGGGCGGGTGCGGGGCTATTACGCCAGCTATGAGACCGACGAGATGGACAAGCTGCTGGCGGATCTGCGACGTCTGGTGCAGGAGTCCGGGGGGCCGGGATGAGCGTCCAGGATCTGCCGACGCTGAACGCGCTGCTGAACGCGAGCGCGGCGGTGTTGCTGGTGACCGGTTACGGGCTGATTCGGGCGGGGCAGCGCGAGAGGCACAAGAAGGTGATGCTGGCGGCGTTTGCGGTGTCGGTGCTGTTTTTGACGAGCTATCTGGCGTACCACTCGCAGGCGGGGTCGGTGCGGTTTGAGAAAACGGGGCCGATCCGGGCGGTGTATTTCACGGTGCTGGTGTCGCATAGCGTTTTGGCGGCGGCGGTGCCGTTGCTGGCGGTGGTGACGGTGTGGCGGGGTTGGAAAGGGCGCTTTGAGGGGCACCGCCGGATTGCGCGGTGGACGCTGCCGATCTGGCTGTACGTGAGCATGACGGGGGTGGCGGTGTACTGGATGCTGTACCGGATGTGACCGGCGGCGGTCAGCCGGCGATGAGGTAATAACCGCCCGCGAGCAGGAGGACGAACGTCGCGAGGGCGCCCGCGACGCTCAGGAAGCCGATCCGGAAGGTTTCCTGGACGGAAGTTTCAAACATTGCCGTACCCCTTTCTCTTGATGCTCTGTTGCCGACTGGTTCGCTTCGGCCCGGCGGCGCCGGCGACCTATAAAGTAATACGTGCGGGGCGGCGATTCGTTCCGGGGGGAGCGAATTTGGCCGGGTCAGCGGCCGGTGGCGGCACGCCAGGCGGAGCATTTCTCGTACCAGCTAAGCCCGTGCCATTCGCGGGCCGGGTCGTAGTTGGGATTGGGGCGAGGCATTTTGGCGCCGACCGTCTTGCGCCAAGCGGCGAGCTTTCGGTGAAGTTCGGCGGCGTGGTCGGGGGTCTGTTTGGCGAGGTCACGGGTTTCACCGGGATCGTCAGCGAGGTTGTACAGCTCGAGGCGGCCGTCTTCATAAAACTCGATCAGCTTGTAGTCTCGTTGCCGGATGGCGCCGCCGGGGCGGCCGAGCTGGTTGGAGTAGTGGGGGTAGTGCCAGTAGACAGCTTCCCGGCGGAGGGAACCGACCTGGCGGAACAGCGGGAGCAAGCTCACGCCGTCCAACGGGTTGCCGGGGTCGGAGGCGATTCCGGCGGCCTCGACCATAGTGGGGTAGAAGTCGGTGCTGGTGACCGGCGTATCGCAGCGGCTTCCGGGCCTTACGATGCCGGGCCAGCGGACCAGCAGAGGCACGCGGATTCCACCTTCGTAGAGGTGGCCCTTGCCTTCCCGAAAGGGGGCGTTTGAGGTGGCGATCTGGCAGTCCCACTCGGGCACGGTGAGCCCGCCGTTGTCGGAGGTGAAGATGACGAGGGTGTTTTCGGCCAGGTTCAAGGCGTCCAATTCGGAGAGGATGGCGCCCGCGCTGTCGTCGAGGCTTTGCAGAATGGCGGCGTAGAGCGGATTGCTCTGCGGCGCGCCTGCCTGGGCGAGAGTCTTGTACTTTTCGACGTATTCCGGCTTGGCAACGAGGGGAATGTGGGGGTTGTGGTAGGCGAGATAGAGGAAGAACGGTTGCCGGCGATTGCGGCGGATGAAGCTGAGGGCGGTTTTGGTGAAGCGATCGGTGATGTAGTCGCCGGGGGCGCCTTCGAGCAACGGGTGGCCGGTCCAGGCGCCTTGGGCGGAGCGCCGGCCGCGGGTGACGTAGAGATCGAACCCCTGCCGGCCGGCATCGGACTCGGCTGCGCCGAGGTGCCATTTACCGATACAAGCAGTGGCGTAGCCTGCGGATTTGAGGGTTTCGGCGATGGTGACCTCGGCGGGATCCATGAACAGCCTATTCCGGACCGCGATCAGGCGGGTGTGAGGAAAGTTTTGGTTGCCGGGGATAAAGTTTGTAACGCCGAGCCGGGGAGGATATTTCCCGGTCATGATCGCGCCGCGGGTGGGAGAGCAAACCGGGCAGGCGGCGTAGGCGGCGGTGAACTGCATTCCCTGGCGGGCCAGCCGATCCAGGTGCGGCGTCTGGTGAAAGGTGCTGCCGTAGCAGCCGAGGTCGACGGCGCCGAGGTCGTCGGCGAGGAGAAAGACGAAGTTCGGTGGTTTTCGGGAGGCGGCGCGGGAGTGGAAGACCCAGGGGGCGGCAGCAGCGATGGGGAGCCGGCCCGCCCGGCGGAGTAACGTTCGTCTGGAGATCGTGGTCACCGGGAACCAATCTATCGCAGTGAGGGGGTTGTTATGATGGCCGTGAATGGCTCTGCTGACGGTCTCGGGCGAGCCGGGGTGCCGGGCGGAAGAGTTGGCGCGGCGGGTGGCGCAACGGCTCGGCTTCGAGGTGTTTACGGAATTTCAGCTCCGGCGGCTGGTAGAGGAGCACTTCGGGGCGGAGACGCATCTTCCGGATCGGGCATGGCCGCACGTGCTGGGGTCGATTTTGGCGACGCTGGCGGCGCGGCACCACCTGGTGGCGTGCATTCCGGGGGCGGAGTTTCTGCTGCGCCAGTACCCGGCGGCGCTGCGGGTTTACGTAGTCGCGCCCCCGTCGCACCGCACGGGGATGCTGATGCTGGACCAGCGGCTGGAGCGGCCGCAGGCGATGGAGGCGCTGAAGAGGCTCGAAGCGGAGCGGAAGCAGGAGCGGCGGCGCCGATTCGGCCGGGCGACGGCTGACTTGCGGCTCTTCGACCTGGTGCTGAACGCGGGGCTGATGGAAACCGAGGTGATGGTGGAAACCCTGGTGGCGGCGGCCACTGCGGGGCGGCTGAAGGAGCAGGGGTTGCTGGCCGCTCCGACGCTGGAGGAGATTCAATTTCAGATTCGACTGCAATTGGCGCGGCACCGGTTGCGGCCGCCGGGCGAGGTGGCGTGGCAGCGGAGGGCGTTCGTGCATCCGAGCGAGGAGATTTTCGCCAATCTGCTGGACTTTTACCGGATCGCCTGGGAATACGAGCCGCGGAGCTTTCCGCTAAAGTGGGACAAGGACGGCCGCGTGGTGGAGGCGTTCACGCCGGATTTTTACCTTCCGGAGTTTGACCTGTACGTGGAGCTAACGACGATGAAGCAAGCGCTGGTGACGAAGAAGAACCGCAAGATCCGGCGGCTTCAGCAGATGTATCCGGATGTGAACATCCAGGTGTTCTACCAGAAGGACTTCCAGAACCTGATTTTCAAGTACGGCCTCACTGACCGGCGCGAGCGGCAATGAGCGGGCAGCTTCCTGCGGGGATCGAACGGGTCCTGTACACCGAAGAACAGATCCGGCAGCGCATTCGCGAGGTGGCGGGGGAGATCTCGACGCGGTATCGAGGCCGGAATTTGAAGCTGATTGCGGTGCTGAAGGGGTCGGTATTCTTTCTGACCGCGCTGGCGCGAGAGATCGAGATTCCGGTGAAGATCGACTTTCTGGCGATCTCGAGTTTCGCCTCGAGCAGCGCGTCGCCGGGGGTAGTGCGGATCGCCAAGGACCTGGACGAACCGATCGAAGGCGAGGACGTGCTGCTGGTAGAGGACATTGTCGACACGGGGTTGACGGCGCGGTACCTGCTTCAGACGCTGGCGGGACGGGGGCCGAACTCGCTGGCGATTTGCACGCTGCTGGACCGGACGTCGCGGCGGCTGGTGCAGGTGCCGGTGGCGTTCCGGTGTTTCGAGATTCCGGACCGGTTCGTGGTGGGGTTCGGTCTCGATTACAAGCAGCTTTACCGGAACCTGGGGATGATCGCGGTGATGAAGCCGGGGGAGTAGTGTGCGCCGGTGGAGCGTTGCCGGGGGGGGCGGGCCGTTATCCGGCCTTGGCGGCGGCCAGCTCACCGATTACGGGCAGCATGAGCCTCTGACCCTGGTAGGACTTCCATATCAGGTACAGCCAGAGGATGAACACCGCCAGCCCGAATAGCATCTGGAGGAGCCCAAACGCTGTTCCCAGCCAGAAGGAAATCGCGAACAGGATGGTCGAGAGGATGCCCAGCCCGATCGAGATCGCAAGCAGCGCGATTGAGAAGAAGATGGACTGAAAGGCGTGAAAGCGCACCGTGCGGTTCTGGTTGTAGGGCGCGATGGCGAGAAAAATGATTCCCGTGATGAAACCCAATAGGTAGCTGAGCGCGGCCGCCGCGTTTTCACTGAGTCCGGCGGCGCCGACGCCGGGAGGTGGCGCGGCAGGTTGACCTCCCGGCCCAGTCCCAGGCGCGCTTTCCACCGGAGTACCGCACTGCGAGCAAAACTGTCCTTCGACTGACGCTCCACAATTCTTGCAGAAGGGCATGGTAATTCTCCCTTCCGGCCTACTCTGCTATTTCCCTGTGGAAACTGCAAGGATTGGACCCGGTTTTTGCCTTTAGCGCCACTTGGCAAGGACAACACACCTTTTGCCTAGCGACGGCGGGCTCCCGGATGCGTGGTCGTGAGACGAATTCAAGAATGCAGAGGGTGCGGCTGCGGTAATCGGGGCGCCCGGCCACCCCGACGGAGCAGGAGATCGACGGGGGGAAATCGGCGAAGAGGATCGTTTTGTTCCTCGCGACCGATTTTTCGGAGCCGGTGGGACTCTGCCGAGGATAAGAATCGCGAGTTGAGTCTATCGAGTTCCGCAGCGACGGCGACGGCGTTCGGGGGTGTGATGTGCAGAGGGCCGCCGGCAAGACGGCCGGGGTGGCGGAGCCGGCGCTCCGCTCCCGTTGGCGGCGGCCGCATAGAGGGCGGAGTTTGGTGATTTCGCAGCCTGTGCCCGAATTAGCTGAATAACGGAATGAGGCCGGATTTGCGGCGGAGGCGGATCCAGGCGAAGTCAATGGCGCCGGGCTGGTCGCCGAAATGGAATGTGAGTTGGGCCAGGTAACCGGGGGCGGAGATGGGCACCGAACAGGTGTGCCAGCGGCCGTCGGGGCGGAAGTCCACCGAGGCGCGGAACGCGGGGTTGCGCATGTCCTCGATCGTGCCCCAGCTCACGGACTCGATGGGGACGGCCGTGGAGCGGGCGCGGAACTCGAGCAGCAAGTCGGGGCCTTCGGCGACCCAGGCGCGAATGAGGTGGGCGCCCTTGCCGAAGCATTGGACTCGGAGCACGCCGCCGGACTTTGAAGGCGAGGCGTTGGTTCGGGTGCACCAGCCGTCGATTTTGCGGCGGTACGTGTCCTGCTCCTGGACACCGTGTTCCGGGATGCGGCCTTGGTCGCCGGTTTGCTCGATCCAGCGGTCGAGGATGCCGCGCATTTCGGCGAGCCGGGCGGCGTGTTCGGGCTGGGCGGCGAGATTGCGGACCTCGTAGGGGTCGGCCTGGAGGTCGTAGAGTTCCTCTGGCGGGCGGGTGGGGGCCATCCACAGCGCGGGTGGGCCGGTGAGCTTGCCCTCATCGTGGAGCTGGCGCATGACGGCCAGGGTAGCGTACTGGGTGTCCTTATAAACATTCTGCTGGGTGTAGGGGCGTTCGGGGAAGAAGTTCTTGATGTACTTGAAGCGGCGGTCGCGGACGCAGCGGATGCGGTCGACGGTCTCGTCGCAGCGGTCGCGGGCAGCGATGATGAAGTCGCGCTTTTTGACGTTGGGGCCGAAGAAGGGCCGGCCTTCGAAGTGGGGCGGGAGGTCGATGCCGGCCAGGTGGAGGGTGGTAGCGGTGATGTCGATGGCGCTGACCAGGTCGTCGTTGACCGAGCCGGGGGCGTAGCCTTCCACGCGGAATTTTTCGGGAATGCGGACGATGAGGGGGATGCGGATGCCCTCGTCGTAGAGGAACTGCTTGCCGCGGGGCATGGGGCGGCCGTGGTCGCCGAAGAAGAAGACGATGGTGTCGTCCCAGAGGCCTTGTTCCTGAAGACGGCGGAGGACTTTGCCGGCGTTGACGTCGAGGTGCTGGATGTCGTCGTGGTAGGTGGCGAAGTCGAGGCGGACGGCCGGATGGTCGGGGTAATAGGGGGGCACCTGGACCTGGGCGGGGTCGACGGGGTGGTTGGGAAAGCGCTTGAAGGCGCGGTGGGTTTCCGAGAAGTTGATCTGGGCGTAGAAGGGCTGGCCGTTGGCGCGGCTGGTCCAGTCGGCGGCGTCGAAGGGCGGCTGGTCGAGCTGGAAGTTAAAGTCGGTTTTGCCGGTGCCGCCGATGCCGGGGACTCGTTCGAGGTTGGAGGTATGGTAGCCGGCCTGGCGGAGGTAGTGGGTGAAGACGCGGACGCCGTCCGGCAAGCGGTAGCCATCGCGGCGGTGGCTGCGGTGGTTATGGGCGCCGATGCTCGTCTGATACATGCCGACGGCGATGGCCGAGCGGGACGCTGAGCAGACGGGGCCGGTGACGAAGGCGTGGGTGAAGCGGACGCCTTCCGCAGCCAGGCGATCGAGGTTGGGCGTTTGCACGAGCGAGTTGCCGTAGCAGGCGAGGTCGGGGCTGAAGTCTTCGGCGATGATCCACAGGATGTTGGGGCGGGGGCGGGAGGGGGCGCAGGCGGCGAGCGACAGGCCGGCGGCCGCGGCGCCTCCCAGAAATTGTCTGCGGGTGGGGCGGTTAGGCGGTGAGAACTGGTTGCTCATGAATTACGGACTCTCCGGGGACATTCTCGCACTCCTGGGCGGCGGTATGGGGCTTGGGGGTGCGGTCCTGTAGACTGGAGGTATGCTTGGGGTGCTGGCGCTGCTGCTCGGGGCGCAGGCGATCGACATTAACGCGGCGGACGCGTTGTACAACCAGGGGCGGTATGCGGAAGCGGCGGCGCAGTATCGCCAATTCCTGAAGCAGCTTCCGGAGGAGCCGGCGCTGCTGCTGCGGCTGGGCTTTTGTCAATTTTCGCTCGGGGAGTTCGCGCCAGCGGAGGAGAGCTTCCGGCGGGTGCTGGAGCTGAGGCCGGGCCTGCCGCAGGCCAAGGTGGGGCTGGGAAGCGCGCTGGTACCGATGGGGCGCAGCGAAGAGGCGATCCCGCTGCTGGAGGAGGCGGTGAAGGAACTGGGAGGGGACCGGCAGGCGCGGCGGGCGCTCGGGCAGGCATACCTGGAGCATGGGGAGTTCATCAAAGGCGAGGAGACGCTGCGGCAGTTGGTGAAAGAGGACCCGAGGGACTGGCAGAGCTGGTTTTTTCTCGGGGTGCTGCTGGTGAATCAGAACTACAGCGGGCCGGCGCTGGAGGCGCTGGAGAAGTCGCTGGCGCTGAAGCCGGATAACCCGACGGCGCAGATCTACCGGGCGGGGGCGCTGTCGCAACTGGGGCGGCTGGAGGAGGCCGAGGCGGCGTTTGCGGAGCTGGGGCGGAATCCGCGGGTGAAGCAGTCGGCGGAGTACTTCCTGGGCTACGGGCAACTGCTGTTTGTGAAGGGGAACTACGAGGCGGCGCGGAAGCAGATCGAGGCGGCCGTCGAGCGGGACCCGAAGTCGGCGAAGATCCGCTTTTGGAAGGCGCGGATCCTGTTTCATTTGGGCGAAGTTGAGGCGGCGCTGGAGGAGGCCGAGCGATGCGTGGCGCTAGGGCCGAACATGCCGGGCGGGCGGAACCTGCTGCTGCGGATCTACCGGCGGATGGGCCTGGAGCAGAAGGCGGCCGAGCAGGCGGAGTGGCTACGGCGTCACGAGGACAAGGTCGCGCTGGGGAGAGGCCGGTGAGAGCCGCGGCGATGATGCTGCTGGCGTGCGCGCTGGCGCCGGGACAAATCCGATTCGAAGAGATCGCGCGGGAGGCGGGCATCGACTTCCGGTTGAGGAACGGCGAAAGCGGGCGCTTCCGGCAAGTGGAGCTGATGGTGGCCGGGGTGGCGGTGTTCGATTACAACGGCGACGGCTGCCTGGACATCTACTTCACCAACGGGGCGGCGCTGCCGTCGCTGAGGAAAGGCGGTCCGGAGTATTACAACCGGCTCTACCGGGGCGACTGCAAGCTGAGGTTCACCGACGTCACCGCGGAAGCGGGAGTTGCGGGGGAAGGCTACTCGATGGCGGTGGCGACGGCGGATTACGACAATGACGGGGACGAGGACATTTACGTGGCCGGAGTGAACCGCAATACGCTGTACCGCAACCGTGGAGACGGGACGTTCGAGGACGCGACGGAAGCGGCGGGGCTAACGGGGATCGACGCCAAGTACGGGAAGATGTGGTCGATTTCGGCGGGGTGGATCGACTACGACAACGACGGCCGGCTCGATCTGTTCATTTCGAACTACGTGCTGTGGGATCCGCGGACGGAGCCGCGCTGCGGGACGGCGGAAGTGCCTCTGCACTGCCATCCGGACAACTACCGGGGGCTGCCGCACCAGCTGTTTCGAAACAAGGGAGACGGGACGTTTGAGGACGTAACGTACAGTTCCGGAGTCGGCGAGCACATCGGCAAGGGGATGGGGGTGGCGTTCGGGGACTTCAACCGAGACGGCTCCATGGACGTGTTCGTGGCCAACGACTCGGTGCGGTCGTTCCTGTTCGAGAACGAGGGGAACGGCAAGTTCCGGGAAGTGGGTTTGGAATACGGGGTGGCGCTGCGGGAGGACGGGGCGGCGATCGCCGGCATGGGGGCCGACACGAAGGACTTCGACAATGACGGGCTGCCGGACATTTTCGTGACGGGAATGATCAACGACACGTTTCTGCTGTTCCGGAACCTGGGCGGGGGCCTGCCGTTTGCCGACGAGACGATTCCGTCCGGGATGGGGGTGGCGACGCGGCAATTCACGGCCTGGAGCGCGGGGATGGTGGATTTCGACAACGACGGCTGGAAGGATATCTTCTGCGCGATGTCGCACTTCCCGAACCTGGGGCGGTACCTGGGCGCGGACTCGCGGCTGGCCAACCTGGTGCTGCGTAACGAGGGCAAGGGGCGCTTCCGGGATGTATCGATGACGGCGGGGGAGGATTTCCAGCGGAGGGATTTTCATCATGGGGCGGCGTTCGGGGATTTCGACGGGGACGGGAAGGTGGACGTGGTGGTGTCGGTAGTCAACGGCCCGGCGAAGCTGTTCCGCAACGTGACCTCGACGCCGAACCACTGGCTGGGGGTGAAGCTGCGGGGGAAGCAGAGCAACCGGCAAGGGCTGGGGGCGGAGGTAGCGGTGACGTTGCCGGACGGCCGGAAGCTCTACAACCAGGCAACGACGAGCGTCGGCTATGCCTCATCGAGCGAGGCGACGGTGCGGTTCGGATTGGGGGAGGCCGAGGGGGTCAAAGAGATCGAGCTTCGCTGGCCGGGGGGCCGGGTTCAGCGGGTAAGTGGTGTCAAGGCGGATCAGGTGATTGAGGTGGAAGAGGAGGAGGGCGCAAGCTGAAGCTTGCGGCCGGTGGTTAAAAGGCAAGCTGAAGCTTGCCCTACTGGTTAGTCACAATGGAGCGACCAACCACCAATTCGCAGTAGCGCGGGTTACGCTGCGAAGAGGAAAACGCGCGGCGCAGAGCCGCA
>FWPU01007765.1_pt1 | contig 19272 bp, 18 predicted proteins | sample 2228361 | NCBI WGS metagenome assembly FWPU01 (sample SAMEA103939777, study PRJEB20133) | metagenome
TTCTCGATCATTGTCCGCTCTTGAAGCCGCGGGGGAGAGGGGTGCAGAGGTGAGGAGAAGATTCGGCGCAGAAGTTCATAACAGCCTCTCGACTCCAGACTCTAGACTCTCAACTCGCCGAGGAGTGTTTCTGCTATGCCGATCATCGAACGTCTGAGCGCGCTGGAAATCCTGGATAGCCGGGGCCGCCCTACCGTGCAGGCGACCTGTCGCCTGTTGGGTGGGGCAACGGGGACAGTCTCGGTGCCATCGGGCGCTTCGACCGGAGCCGCCGAAGCGTGGGAACTGCGCGACGGCGATCCGCGCCGCTATGGGGGCCTGGGATGCCGACAGGCGGTGAGCCATATCGAAGGCGTGTTGCAGCAGGCCCTGGCCGGACGCGACTTTCCCACGCAGCGCGCCCTGGACGAGGCGCTGATCGCCCTGGATGGCACGCCTAACAAAAGGCGTTTGGGGGCCAATGCCTTGCTGGCCGTATCGCTGGCCTTCGCGCGGGCGACGGCGGCGCGGCGCGGCATCCCCCTTTATACCTGTTTCGCCGAGATGACCGGCGAGGTAGCGCGAGCGCTGCCGCTGCCGATGATCAACCTGTTCAGCGGTGGCAAGCACGCGGGCGCGCAGGTCGCCGCGCAGGACGTGCAGGTGATGCCCCTCACCGCAACGACGATGGACGAGGCGCTGTCTATGACCTATGCCGTCTTCCAGGCGGCGGCAGAACTGACCCTGCGCGAGTATGGCATGCGTACCCTGACGGCGGACGAAGGGGGGCTGGCTCCTGCGTTTGGCCGCACCGAAGCCATGCTCGAAACGGCTGTACGCGCCATCGAGAGCGCCGGTCTGCGGCCCGGCACAGACGTAACGCTGACGCTCGACGTGGCTGCCACACACTTCTTCCGCGACGGTCGCTATCACCTGGAAGGGGAAGTGCTGGATAGCGCGGGCATGATCGCGCGGCTGCTGGACTGGCTCGACCGCTATCCGATCGTCAGCCTGGAAGACGGGCTGGCCGAGGAAGACTGGGACGGTTGGGTCGCACTGCACAGGCAGGCGGGCAGGCGTATCATGGTCATGGGCGACGATCTGCTGTGCACCAACCCGGCGCGCATCAACAAGGCGATCGCGCTGGGCGCGGCCAATGCCCTGCTGCTCAAGGTCAATCAGATCGGCACGGTGAGCGAGGCTGCGGAGGCGCTGCGGCTGGCCCGTACCGCCGGCTGGCGCGTGATCATCAGCGCGCGCAGCGGCGAGACCGAAGACAACTGGCTGGCCGATCTGGCTGTTGGGTGGAGCGGCGATCACATTAAAATAGGATCGATCACCCAATCCGATCGGCTGGCGAAATACAACCGTCTGCTGGCCATTGAACGCGAGACGGGGTTGCCGCTGGCCCGCTGGTCAGAGGCAGCCCGCTGAGAAAGGGGCGCGACGTGGACATCCATCTTGATTATGGCAAGACCGGCCTGACCGTCACCCTGCCCGACGACGCGAACATCACCGTTGTCAGCCCGCGCTACATCCCGCCGGTACCCGATCCGGTGGCGGCGCTGCGTCGGGCGCTGGAACATCCCATTGCTTCGCCGCCGCTGTGCGACCTGGTCAAGCCCGATGACACGGTCGCCATCGTCTTCAGCGACATCACCCGCCCCACGCCCAACCATCTGATGCTGCCCGCCGTGCTGGAAGCGCTGGCGCACGTGCCCGCCGACCATATCGTGCTGTGCAACGCCCTGGGCACGCATCGCCCCAACACCCCCGCCGAGCTGGAGCAAATGCTCGGCCCGGAAATCGCGCGGCGTTACCGCATCGAGCAAAACAACTGCTTCGACCCGTCCACACAGGTCTACCTGGGCGAAAGTTCCAAAGGACACCCCATCTGGGTCAACCGGGTCTACATGGAGGCCCGCGTCAAGATTCTGACCGGCTTCATCGAGCCGCACTTCTTCGCCGGCTTCTCCGGCGGCGGCAAGGCGGTGATGCCCGGCATGGCGGGGCAGGCCACGGTGCTGGGCAATCACGACGCGGGCATGATCGGCAATCCCAAGGCCACCTGGGGCGTGACCTATGGCAACCCCATCTTCGAGGAGGCGCGCGAAGTCGCCCTGCGCACTCACCCCACCTTCCTGCTCAACGTCACCCTCAACCGCGACAAGCAGATCACCGGCGTCTTCGCGGGTGACCTGGTGACAGCGCACGACACAGGTATCGAGTTCGTGCGCCAGACAGCGATGGTGCCCGTCCCGCAGCCGTTCGACATCGTCATCACCACCAATTCCGGCTATCCGCTCGACCTGAACCTCTATCAATGTGGCAAGGGCATGAGCGCTGCCGAGCAGATCGTCCGACCCGGCGGGGCGATCATCATGGTGGCCGAGTGCTGCGAGGGCATCCCCGATCACGGCCTGTTCGGCGAGATGCTGCGGGCGGCGCGGTCGCCGCAAGAGCTTTTCGATATGGTGATGAACGCGCCACAGACGCGCCAGGATCAATGGGCGGCGCAGATTCAGGCGCGCATTCAACTAAAAGCTGACGTATACCTGTATTCGGACTATTTCGACGACGAGGCCACGCGCCAGGCGTTGCTGATCCCGTGCAACGACATCGCCGGCACAGTGGAGGCGCTGCGGGCGAAGTACGGGCGCGACGCGCGCATCTGCGTGCTCCCCGAAGGCCCGCAGACGATTCCCTACGTGGCCGAAGCAGTGAACGCCTGACCTGTTCTTTCGCTCACTCAACACGCGCGGCAACAGGCCGCGCGTTTGCTTATAATCTGCCTGTACGGTTACGAGGAGCGAAAGGATAGGGGCTGTGCAGGCTCTGGCGGGTATTCATCATATCACGGCGCTGGCCAATGATCCGCGCGCCAACGTCGCTTTCTACCAGGACGTGTTGGGACAGCGGCTGGTCAAGCGCACGGTCAACTTCGACGATCCCAACATGCACCATCTCTACTACGGCGACGAGGTCGGCAGCCCTGGCACGATCCTGACCTTTTTCCCGTGGCCAGGCCTGCGGCGCGGGCAGCGCGGTGTTGGTGAGACAGCAGCGGTAGCCTACGCCGTCGGGCGCGACTCGCTGGCCTACTGGCGTGCTCGCCTGGACGCATACGACATGCCAGCGACCGACGGCGGAGAGCGCTTCGGTCAGCCCGTGCTGATCCTCGAAGACGTAGACGGTACACCCCTGGAACTGGTAGGGGTGGAGACTCCGTCACCCGTCAAGTCCTGGCACCAAGGCCCCGTACCGGCTGAGCACATGCTGCACGGCTTCTTCGGCGTGACTCTGTGCGTGCGCGCCGCCGAACCGACCGCGGCCTTGCTGACCGAGTTTTTCGGCTATCGGTTGGTGGCGACCGAGGGCGATCGTTTGCGCTTCCAGACACCTTCCGACGCGCCAGGAGCCATCGTAGACCTGCTGGTGCAGCCCGATGCCCCAGTCGGGAGGATGGGCGCGGGCACGGTACACCATGTCGCGTTCCGTGCGCCCGACGAAGCCTCCCAACTGACCCTGCGCGACCGGCTTGTCGCCGCGGGGCTGAGCGTGACGCCCGTGCGCGACCGGCAATATTTCCGGTCGGTCTATTTCTACGAGCCGGGCGGGGTGCTCTTTGAGATCGCCACCGACGGACCAGGGATGCTCATTGACGAGACGCTCGCGGAGCTTGGCTCCGCGTTGCGGCTGCCGCCCTGGCTGGAAACCTACCGACCAGAGATCGCACAGGCCCTGCCGCCACTGGGAGACCTGTAGCGGCCAGATGCCATTATCTAATCCTTGACCATTCCCCATACGCTCTGTAGAATGGGCACGTCCCCCCAGGGGAGTGATCCCCTTATACCGCTCAAGCACTGGGAGGCGGCCCATGAACTTCTTCAGCGGTATCTTCAAAGTTCAGCAGCCTGCCCAGCGCACCTTCGGTTGGGCCGACGCCGCGGTGATTGCCATCGTCGTCGTGCTCCTTTATGTCGGTGTGCGCCTGGCTTTCGACACCCCGGAAGCGATCGAAGGGCCGTCCATCTCGCTGAAAGCCGAAGCCCTGCCTTATTATGCCATCCGTTCGGTGGGGCGCATGGCGGCTGCCTACGCTCTTTCACTGCTCTTTGCCCTGGTCTACGGACGGGTAGCAGCCTATCACCGCCGGGCCGAGCAGATCATGATGCCGCTGCTGGATGTGCTGCAGAGCGTGCCGATCCTCTCCTTTCTGCCGGTAGTGTTGCTGAGCCTGAGCGCTGTGCTGCCCCAGGCCATCGCCGCCGAGCTGGCCTCGATCGTGCTCATCTTCACCAGTCAGGCCTGGAATCTGGTGTTCGTCTGGTACCAGTCGCTGACCACCATTCCCAACGAACTGAATGAAGCCTCGGCCATTTTCCGCTTCAATACCTGGATGCGCTTCCGCACGGTAGAACTCCCCTTCGCGGCTATTGGCCTGATCTGGAACAGCATGATGAGCTGGGCAGGCGGCTGGTTCTTCTTGATGGCGGCGGAAATCTTCACTGTGGGCGAGCGCGACTTCCGCCTGCTGGGGCTGGGAGCCTACCTGCATCAGGCCGCCGATCAAGGCGACTATGGTGCCATCGCCTGGGGTATTGGGGCGCTGGTGCTGGTCATCGTCCTGCTCGATCAGCTTGTGTGGCGGCTTCTGCTGGCCTGGTCGGATCGCTTCTCGCTGGAGATGGTTGAGAACGACAACCCTCCTACGTCGTGGTTCTACGACCTGCTGCAACGAGCGCATGTCGCCCGCTGGCTGGATCGCCGCGTGCGTCAACCATTGCTGGAAGCCTTAGACGCGCTGCTGGTGCGTCCAGATGGGGCACCAAGCACCCCTCTGGAAGGGCGGAGCGGCAGGCCCTGGCTGGCCTACCTGCTGATTCTGCTGGCAGGAGCAGGGATCATCTACGGTCTGGAACAGGCTGGGGAGATGCTGGTTCACGTGCCCGCTGCGCAATGGAGCGATATCGCGCTGGGGGTCGGGGCTACCTTGCTGCGCGTGCTGACTGCCCTGTTGATGACGCTGGCCTGGACAATCCCCGTGGGGGTACTGATCGGCACCAACCCGCGCATTGCTGCCGTGTTGCAACCGGTGGTACAGATCGCGGCTGCCATCCCTGCGACGGCGCTTTTCCCGGTATTGCTGCTGGTGTTGCTGAAGGTACCAGGCGGTTTGAACATCGCTGCGGTGGTCTTGATGTTGATGGGCACGCAGTGGTATTTGTTGTTCAATGTCATTGCGGGCGCGGCAGCCATTCCCGAAGACCTGCGCTTCACCAGCACACTGCTGCACCTGGGCCGCTGGGAGCGCTGGCGCACGCTCATCCTACCCGCCTTGTTTCCCTACATCGTCACCGGTGCGATCACTGCCAGCGGCGGCGCGTGGAACGCCAGCATCGTGGCCGAGTACTTCCAATTGGGGGGCGAATCGCACCAGGTGACTGGCGTCGGTGCGCTCATCGCCTCGGCGACGGCAGAAGGCGATTTCCGTCTGCTGCTGGCCGCCACGCTGAGCATGATCCTGACGGTTGTGTTGATCAACCGCCTGTTCTGGCGGCGACTCTATCGCCGGGCCGAAGAACAGTTCCGCATGGAGTGATGGGCTATGGCACACCTGCTCGAATTGAAGGGCATCACCCAGAAGTATGGGCGCGGCGACCGCCGCTTCATCGCAGTGGATAACGTCAGCCTGGCCATTGACGAAGGTGAGTTCGTCGCGTTGCTGGGACCTTCGGGCTGCGGCAAGAGCACTTTGCTGCGCATCATCACCGGCCTCAATCAGCCCGCCGAGGGGCAGGTGCTCTACCGGGGACAGCCTTTGCGCGGTGTCAACCCCTACGCGACCATCGTCTTCCAGACCTTCGCCCTGTTTCCCTGGCTGACAGTGCAGCAGAACGTCGAGGTGGCGCTGAAGGCGCGCGGCGTCCCGCCCAACCTGCGGGCAGTACGCGCCATTGACCTGCTGGACATGGTCGGCCTAGACGGCTTCGAGACAGCCTTCCCACGCGAACTATCCGGCGGGATGCGCCAGAAGGTGGGCTTTGCGCGGGCGATGGCCGTGGAGCCAGAACTGTTGTGCCTGGACGAAGCGTTCTCGGCGCTGGACGTGCTCAGTGCGGAGTCGTTGCGCGGCGAATTGCTGGAACTGTGGCAGAGCGGCTCCATTCCTACCAAAGCGATTTTGATGGTCACGCACAACATCGAAGAAGCCGTCTTCATGGCCGACCGCGTGATCGTGATGGACAAGCAGCCGGGCCGCGTGATCGCCGACCAGAAGGTTGACCTGCCCCATCCGCGCCAGCGCAAGTCGCCGCGCTTCCTCGAAGTGCTGGACCGTGTCTATGCCACGCTGGCGGGGCAAACCCAACCAGAGTACGTCGAGCTGGGCACTGCGCCGGGCGAGGCGGGCGTCACCCGTGCCCTGCCCGATGTCTCCATCGGCGAGCTATCCGGCCTGCTCGAATTCCTCAACGACATGCCAGCCAACCGCACCGATGTCTACCGGCTGGAGCAGGAACTCAACCTGAGCACTGATGACGTACTGGAACTGACCGAGGCGGCGGAGTTGCTGGGCTTCGCCACCATTGCCAAAGGCGATATCACGTTGACCCCCCTGGGCGAGACCTTCGCCGAAGCCAGCATCCTGGCCCGCAAGGAGATTTTCGCCACGCGCATCCGGCGGCTGCCGCTATTCAAGTGGCTGCTGGCCATGCTCAAGGCGGCGGACAAGGGCCGACTGGATCGCGACGTGATCCGGCTGGCGCTGGAACTGGAATTCTCGCCCGAAGACGCCGCGCGTCAGGTGGAGATCGCCATTCAATGGGGCCGCTACGCGGAGTTGCTGGCCTACGACGACAACACCGAAACGTTGTACCAGGAGACGGGGGCCGCCGTGGCCGCATAGGCGACGTTCATTCTTCGTCGTCAGGGGATTCATCCAGCAGGCGGCGCAGTTCCTGCTCCCACACGTCGTCCAGCGGCGGCTCGAACGGCATCTCGGTGAATTCGTCGGCCAGCCGCTCGAAGTACTCGCGCACGTTCAGTTGCGGCGCGGCACTGTCCAGCTCTCTGATCTTGGCTTCGACCGTCTGAATGAGCTGCGTGCTCTTGCGCCGCAGATCGCTCAAGTCGAAGTGTGTCTTCAGCAAGTAGTTGATGCGCCGCATCACGTCGTACCACGCCGTGAAGTCGTTCTCCAGGCGGATGGCGCTGGTGATCTGCGGGAACTGCGCGAAGTCGTAGGTGGGCACGAAGGCGTAGAAGCCAACGAACTCCTGCCCGCGCTCGCCCGCCCGACGACACAGGTAGGAGCCAATGCTCGCCCCGCCGTGATAGTCGGAGAACTGCACAGCCAACCGGTCGAGCGTGCTCTTGAGCGTGGGCAGGCTGTAAATGCACGAGATCAGCCGCGAGCGGTTGTAGGGCAATTCGCCGTAGACGCCCCCCAGGCTGACAATACGGCGCACTTGTAGCGCCTGCGCCGCATCCAGAAACGCCGCCGTGTAGCGTTCGATGTCAAGCTGTGGCTCGTCGCCCAGGAAGATCACCACACCGCGCATCTCGTCGCCGGTGTAATACAGTTCGTTGCGCGGAGTTTCCAGCACCAGGGGATAGCCATCTTCAAAGCGCACCACCGGGCGTACCAGGTCGTGTGTGCCAGGTATCTGAAACAGGTAGAAGCCTTGCGGGTTGATGGCTCCGATACGCCGGGCCTGGCTGCGCTGGATCAAGTAGTGCGGCAGGCCCGACGACACCGACCCGGCATCGGCCCACTGCCGCCAGCCGGCGATCATCACGATTTCGGCGGCCTGAGGGCGCTCCCATAGTTCTACAGCCTTTTCCACCGCGTTGATCTCCCCTACCGCGATCGCTTTGTGCTGGGCGGTCGCCACAACCAACCAGAGCCGGCGTCCTGCCCTTGAGTATACCGCAGACCGGCGGTGACGGGTGCGAAAGGGACATCAAAAACATCATAGCATGGATCGTCGCCGCCCGGTCAGCCACAGCGCACAGCCGATCCCCGCGCTGACGCCCAACAACGCCAGGTCGAAGAGGCGGTCGGCGCGGTGATGAAACAACGCAGGGGCATAATCCGCCCGCACAAAGCTGAGCAGCGCCTGCCCCAGGCCGGTCAGAGCCAGGACGAACCACAGACGAACTCCGGTCAGCCAGCCGCACCAGGTCAGGGCGACGGCGAGCAGTCCCAGCCACACCGCCAGCGCGATCCCTCCTGCCTGCACGTCCAGGCGCGGCGCAACGAAGCCGTAGGCGTCCGGCAATTCCTCCACCAGCCACGATGGCCAGTCCGCCAGCGTTCCGACTTCGTAGCCGTAGGCGCAGCCCGCCGCGCGACAGGCCGCCCAGGCGGTCGCCAGCAGCGGCGGCCAGGCCAGTGCTGCGGCATCAGTCCAGGCGCGGAAGGGCACACGCCGCCAGCGCGCCGTCAGCAGCGCCGCCAGCAAACCCAGCGCCACTCCGCCGTGCCAGGCCATGCCCCCCAACGACAGCCGCGCGACGTGATCGGGTGCGGCGCGGAATTGCTCCCAGTGCAGAGCCGCATATAGCCCGCGCGCGCCGATCAAGCTGGCCAGCCCAGCGGCCAGGCTCACGTCGAGCCAGGCGCGGACGTGCCCCGCCGGGCAGCGCGACGCCCGCCAGCCGATCACCAGCAGCGCGATCAGCGCCCCGCCGAGCAGCCAGGCGTTGTAGGTGCGCAGCGTCAGCGGGCCGCAGTGCCAGATGACTGTATCCAAGGGAAAACCAGCTCCCACAGACAGCCCGGTCAACAGCGCCAACGGTACGGCGAAACGGCGCGGTTGTCAAACGCACGGTTTCGCAGGAGTGTATTTCTGGTTTGGGGCAGAATTCACCACAGAGAACACAGAGGTCACAGAGCAAGTCACAGGTTGTTTGGGGAGGTTTCTCCTCTGCGCCCTCCGCGCCTCTGCGGCCCAAGATTTCCACCCCAAAACGCGAATACCCCATCATTCCGCTCCTGCGGGCACGAAGCGCCAGGTTTGGTAGAATCAGGGCACGGTGTGGGCGCGCAGACGGGAAATGGGCCGCCCCACAGACGAGATCACAAGGCGCAAAATGAACGCTCACCCTTCTTCTGAACATGCCGCGTTCGTCCAGCATATGTTCGGACGCATCGCTCGACGCTATGACCTGATGAACCGCCTGATGACCTTTGGACAAGACCGGCGCTGGCGGCGCTTCGTGGTGCGGCAGGCGGCCCTGCACCCTGGAGACTGGTTGCTGGACATCGCCACGGGCACGGGCGATATCGCCTTCGAGGCGCGCCGACAGGTGCCCGATCTGCACATCGTCGCGGCGGACTTCACCCTGCCCATGATGCGCGTCGGCCAACTCCGCGAGAGGCGGCTGGGAGGCAACGGGCGTCGCCCGCTGGCCTGGCACGCCGCCGATACCCTGCACCTGCCCTATGCCAGCAACGTCTTCGACGCGGTGACCAGCGGCTACCTGTTCCGCAACGTGTCCGACATCGCAGGGGCGCTGGCCGAACAGGTGCGCGTGCTGAAACCGGGCGGTCGCCTGGTGACGCTGGACACCACCCCTCCACCGCGCGGCCCGCTGCGCCCCTTCATTCAGTTTCACCTGCGCGTGATCATCCCGTTGCTGGGGCGCTGGATCACAGGACAGGCCGACGCTTATCGTTACCTGCCTGAAAGCACGCTCAATTTCAAGACCGCCGAGGAACTGGCCGACCTGCTGCGCGCCGCGGGGCTGATCGACGTGGGCTACCGGCGCTTCATGCTGGGCACGATGGCCGTGCACTGGGGCACCAAACCCGCCCCGACGCAGCGCCCCGCCTCCCGCGACTCGGCGATCAGCGGTACAATGTCCAGGCCAGTTGGCCCTTCTCCCGACAGGAGCGTTTTGTCATGAAAATCAGCGCCCGCAATGCCCTCAAAGGCACCATCACGCGCATCACGCCCGGCATCGTCAACGCCGAAGTGGTGATCACCCTGCCCGACGGTCAGCAGGTGGTGGCCGTGATCGCGCTGGCTTCTGCCGACGCGCTCGGTTTGCGTGTGGGGCAGGAAGCCTACGCGGTGATCAAAGCGTCGGATGTCATGGTCGGCGTGGAACACTGAGGCGATGAGCACACCGCGCCGCCTGATCGTCGGGATTTCGGGAGCCAGCGGGGTCATTTACGGCATCCGCCTGCTGGAAGTGTTGCGCCAGGATCGCGCCATAGAAACCCATCTGGTGCTGACCGAGGCAGCGCGCATCACCATCGCCCAGGAGACCGACTGGAAGATCAGCGAGGTCGAAGCGCTGGCCGATGTGGTGCACCGGCCCAACAACATAGGCGCGAGCATCGCCAGCGGCTCGTTCGTCACCATGGGCATGGTGGTCATCCCGTGCAGCATCAAAAGTCTGTCGAATATCGCATTGGGCAACACCGGTGACCTGCTGGCCCGCGCTGCCGATGTCCAACTCAAAGAAGGGCGTCCGCTGGTGCTGGTGGTGCGCGAGACGCCGTTGCACCTGGGTCACCTGCGGCTGATGGCTCAGGCAGCAGAGATCGGAGCGGTGATCCTGCCGCCCGTCCCCGCCTTCTACAGTCATCCGCAGACGGTAGACGATATCATCAACAGCACGGTAGGGCGGGTGCTGCTACGGCTGGGCATTGACAACGATCTCTATTTCACCTGGCTGGGTCTGAAAGGCAAGGCGTGATGGTCAATCTGCCCGCACTGCCCGACGACGTGCGTGCGGCATTGGTCGAATTTCTCAGCCAGCAATCTACGCTGGCGCTCAGCACCGCCGGTCTGCGCGATGGGCGGCCACAGGTCGCGCCCCTGTTCTTCGTCAGCGATGAGGCGCTCAACCTGTACTGGATTTCCGATCCGGATAGCCGTCACAGCCGCAACATTGCCGACTGGAGCGACGTAGCCGCCACGATCTACGCTCAGACGTGGGACTGGCAACAGATCAAGGGAGTGCAGATCGAAGGCACCGCCACGCCCGTCAGCGACGACGACGAGCGTCAGCGCGCGCTAGACCTGTATTGCGCCAAGTTCCCTTTCGTCAACGAGAAATTCGCCGACCTGATCGCGCAGAGCACGTTCTATGTGCTGCGCCCGCGCTGGCTGCGCTGGATCGACAACGAGCGCCGCTTCGGGTATAAACAGGAATTCCTGTTGCTGCCGTCCGGCGGACAGGACTCCGATTCCGATGAGCGCTGAAGTTCCTGGCCGTGCCGGCGGAGAGACACTGCCCTGGCCGCGCGGCTGATCGGTTATCGGCTGGCTCAGGGTCACGACCGGAAAGGAGCGCCGGTGGAGAACACTTCTGTAATCCAGGTATTCCTGGCGATCGGCGTGGTTATCGCTTTCGCACAGTTTTTTGGGGCGGCGGCCCGCGCCCTGGGCCAACCGCGCGTCTTGGGCGAACTGCTGGCGGGCGTGATTCTCGGCCCGACGTTGCTCAACCTGTTGCACTGGGGCACTTTCGACGATCCAGCGTTGCTGCGGCTGAGCCTGGACGAACTGGCCGAATTGGGCGTGTTGTTCCTGATGTTCGCCGTGGGGCTGGAAGTACACCTGCGCGAACTGCTGGCCGTGGGCCGTGTGGCGCTATGGGGCGGCACCCTGGGGGCTGTGTTGCCCGTGTTGCTCAGCGCACCGCTAATCGTCGCTTTCGATCATTCGAGCAAGGCGGCGATCTTCATGGGTGTGGTGCTGGCGGCTACCTCGGTGAGCATCTCGGCACAGACCCTGCTGGAACTGGGTCTGCTGCGCACCAAAGAGGGCATGGGCCTGCTGGCAACCGCCGTAGTGGACGACGTTCTGGCCATCTTGATGCTCTCGGTGGTGGTGGCCACGCTAGGGGTGCAGACAAACGTCTCGGTGAGCGGCCTGGCCTGGACTCTCACCCGCATGGTTCTCTATGTGGTGGGCGCGTTGGCGGTCGCCTGGTTTGTCCTGCCACCGCTCTTCAACCGGTTGCAGCGCACGCGCTATCTCTCGTCCGGATTGGCGTCGTTCGCGCTCATTGCCGCGTTGATCTTTGGCTGGTCAGCGGACGTACTGGGCGGCATTGCCGCCATCACGGGCGCGTTCATCGCCGGGGTCGGCCTGAGTCAGACCGGCGAGCGCGTCCATGCCGAGATCGAAGAGACTGTGCGGCGGCTTTCCTATTCCTTCCTGGTGCCCATTTTCTTCGTCAATGTCGGGCTGCATATCGATCTGACGCTAATTGGAATAGACTTATTGCCGTTGACCGCCTTATTGACAGTGGCAGCCATCGGAGCCAAAGTGATTGGCAGCGGAGTGGGAGCACGGCTGGGCGGCTTCGACCGGGGCGAATCGTTCCGGCTGGGGGTGTGCATGATCTCACGCGGCGAAGTGGGCCTGATCATCGCCAGCCTGGGTCTGGCCGAAGAACTGCTGACCGAAGAGCTGTTCGACGTGGTCTTTGTGGTGATCCTGCTGACGACCATCATCACGCCGCCGCTGGTGCGCTGGGTCTTCCATGGTCACACGCCGACGCCCACCCCCGTAGTCGCCAGGCGTGATGAGCGCAGGAGTCTGTAATGTCCAAACTGGTTGTTCTGATCACCACGCACATCGAAAAAGGACTGACGGTAGCCGAAGCCTGGGAAGCCGCCGGCGCTCCCGGCGTCACCCTGATCGAGAGTCACGGGCTGCATCGTCTGCGCGAGCAGAGCAAAGAGTTGGAGCTGCCGTTGATCGTCTCTATCGCTCAGCTTCTGCGGCAGATCGAAGAGACCAATCAGACGATCTTCACCGTGGTAGACGACGATCTGGTGGATGTGATGATTGACGCGGCCTGTCAGGCGCTGGGCGCGCGCACGCTGGAAGAAAGCGGCGTGGGCGTGGCCTTCGTCATTGACGTGGAGCGCACCATCGGGATGCGCCCCTGCCGCCGCCCGACGAATCAGTGATGTTGACTGCTACACAACCTGCCGCGCGAGTGCTGGCGCTCATCCCCGCCTACAACGAAGCCGAGCGCGTCGGGGCAGTGGTGACGGCCACTCGCTCCTATCTGCCGGTGCTGGTGGTGGACGACGGTTCGACCGACGACACTGCCCTCATTGCTGAGAACGCCGGCGCGACCGTGCTGCGTCAGCGGCCCAACCAGGGCAAAGGCGCGGCGCTGCGGGCAGGTTTCCGCTGGGCGCTCCAGGCCGGTTACGACGCCGTGATCATGCTCGACGCCGACGGACAACACGATCCCGCCGAAATCCCCCGCTTCCTGCATACCTACGCCGCTCAGAGCGCCGATCTGATCATCGGCGAGCGCACCTTCAGGCAGATGCCCTTCCCGCGCAACCTGTCCAACACAATCGGGCGCTGGCTGTTCTCGTGGGCGCTAGGGCAACCGGTGCGCGACAATCAGTCCGGCTACCGCCTGCTCAGCCGCCGGATGATGGAGGCGACGCTCGACAGCCGCGAACAGGGCTTCGAGTTCGAAGTGGAGATGATCGTCACCTGCGTGCAGCGCGGCTACACCCTGGCGGGTGTGCCCATCCGCACCATCTACGCGGGCGAGAAGAGTCACATCAAGCCGCTGCCTCAGACGGTGCACTTTCTGCGCGTGGTCTGGCAGACCCGGCGGGCCATGCGTCGGGTGCGCACCGCAGGCGGGTCTACGCGCTGGCTGGCGCTACTGACCCTGCCTCTGCTGGGCCTGGCCGGTGCCCTGCTGATCCTGCTGAGCGGAGCGCCCGCCGACAAACTGGCGACCTCACTGGCTGCCTACCCGACGCCCGCCCCGATCACCTTCGTGCCGCCAACTCCCCTGCCCCACACGCCGCAGCCAACCCTGCCCGCAGAAGTGATCGGTCAGCCCGCGCCCGCCTTTGTGCTGCCGCTGATAGATGGCCGGATCGTGCGCCTGACCGAATTGACGGGACAGCCCGTGTTCCTCAACTTCTGGGCGACATGGTGCGTCCCCTGCCAGAACGAGATGCCCCTGTTGCAGCGCCTGTACGACGAACGCGGGGACAGCGTGCGCGTGATCGCCGTCACCGACCCGCACTTGGGGCAGAACGAGCAGCAGGTGCGCGAATTCCTGACCCGCTACGGCATTACGTTTCCCGTCGCTCTGGTCGAAGACGAGACGGTCTACCGTTACTTCGATGTGGCGCAAATTCCCGTGACGTATATCCTGGACAGCGACGGGGCAGTACGTTTTCGTCACATCGGCGAACTGACCGCCGCAGACATCAATCGCTATCTCGAACAGGTTGCGCCGGTCGCCGGCGACTGAAGGAGCCTACACACGGAGAGCGCGCCCATGACTCATCGCAAACTGCAGAAAATGGCGGAAATCATCACCGCAGCCAAGCTGGATGCCATCGCGCTGGTGCCGGGAGCCAACCTGCACTACCTCACTGGCATTGACTTTCACCTGATGGAGCGGCCCCTGGTCATGTTCTTCCTGCCGGATCGCGAGCCGGTAGCCGTCCTGCCTGCGTTGGAAGAGGTGCGGCTGGCCGCCTGCGACTTCCCTGTGACCCTCTTCCCCTGGTCGGATTCCGAAGGCTACGGCCCGGCCTTCGCAGCAGCGGCGGGCGAACTGAAGCTGGCAGGTCGGCGCATCGGGGTAGAGGAACTGCGGATGCGCGTGCTGGAAGCGCGCCTCCTGGAAGACTATCTGCCGGGTGCAACTCTGGTGCCCGCCAGCACTCCGCTGGCCGCGCTACGTCTGCGCAAGGACGCCGACGCCATCCGCGCCCTGCGCGAAGCGATCCGCATCAGCGAGGCGGCGCTGTATACGGTGATGGAGCGCGTGCGTCCCGGCATGACCGAGCGTCAGATTGCCGCGCTGATCACCATGGCGCAGCTCGAACAGGGGGGCGGCAAACACCCCTTCGAACCAATCGCACTGAGCGGCCCCAACACCGCCCTGCCACACGGCGAACCAGGCGATCGCCCCATTGCCGAAGGCGAACCCCTGTTGCTCGACTTTGGCACGACTGTGCGCGGCTACGCCTCGGACATTACGCGCACGTTCTGCGTCGGGACTCCTTCGCCGCGCCTGGTGGAAATCTACGACATCGTGCGCGCCGCCAACGAGGCTGGACGCGCCGTCGCCCGGCCCGGCATCGCCGCGCAGGAAGTGGATCGGGCCGCCCGCCGCGTGATCGAGGAGGCGGGGTTCGGCCCCTACTTCACACACCGTACAGGGCACGGTTTGGGGATGGAAGCGCACGAAGGGCCGGGGATCGTCGAGGGCAACGAACTGATTCTGGAGCCGGGGATGGTCTTCACCATCGAGCCGGGCATCTATCTGCCGGGCGAACTGGGCGTGCGCATCGAAGATGACGTATTGATCACCCCCAACGGCGCGGAGAGCCTGACGACCTTCCCGCGCGAATTACGGCGCATCGGCTGGTGAGGAAACCGCGCAGGCGGGCACAAAACACCCTCTATGGCTCGCTGGCAGCCGCGTCGGAAGCGGCTTACCTGACACGAGGTCTTTACCTCACCCCGGCCTCGCTTTGTGCGGCTCGCCCCCTGCGTTGGGCAGGCAGGCGCTGTGAGGTTATATTTTGTATGACAGATGTCTGAAAAAACTGAACCTGACGCAGGCTCAAGCCAGATGCGTCGCCTATCTCCCTATGAGGATCGTCCCGCATGTGCCCGACGGTATGGATTTATCTGGGCGAGATTTACCGCCTGCAAGAGGAAACGCCCTGGCCGACGCTTTCCATGGTGGCCGACAGCATGGGCGTCTCGTTGCAGGCGGCCTCGCGCATGATCCGCCGCATGGTCGAAAACGGGTATATCGAACACGAGCCATACCGCGGCGTGCGCCTGACCCCCGCCGGCGAAGCCATCGCCCTGCAGGTCATCCGCCGCCATCGCATACTGGAAGCCTTTCTGGTGCGGGTGATGGGCTTCGGCTGGGAAGAAGTGCACGACATGGTCGAGACCCTGGAACGGGGCGTGCAGGATGTTCTGATTGACCGCATGGACGCCATGACCGGCCACCCCACCCGTTGCCCACACGGAGAACCCATCCCCACTAAAGAGGGCGTGATGCCCCGCCTGGACGACCGCCCGCTCGCTCACTGGCCGGAGGGAACATCTGCCCAGGTGAGCCGCGTGAAGACCCACGATCCGGAAAAGCTGCGCTACCTGGCCAGCGTCAACCTGATCCCCGGCGCAACGCTCACTGTGCGCGATCGCAGTCCGTTCAACGGGCCGCTGCATCTGGACTGTGGCGGGGAATGGCTGGTAGTGGGGTACGAACTGGCCAGCGAGCTATACGTACAGGAACCCGATCCGTCTTTTGTGCCGTACCCGGCCACGCCTCGCTGAGCCTATGCGCTCCTCAGGCCACTTTGATCACATGGCGTGGCTTCAGCCGTAGCACGATGATATCCAGATCGGCCCAGGCGGCGATGTCCTTCTCCGCTTGCTCCGGCTCCTCATAGCGATAGGTCAGCCGCCGCACCCACTCGTCATTGGGGTCTGGCTCGATGACGAAATCCCCCTTGATCAGGTAGCCGCCGCCATCGTCTGGCTCGCCGCCGATGACCACCGCCCCTTTGGGGTTGGCCGTCAGGTAGTCCACTTTGCGCGTATCGCGCACGCTAATGAAGACGATGTCGTCTCCGTCGCGCATGAACCACACAGGTACCGTATGGGGATAGCCAGCGGAGTCAATGACCGACAACCGCGCAATCAAGGGTTTGTCCAGCACCGCCCGCGCCCGCTCGTCATAGAGAGACATGCTTTTCTCCTGTCTGTCGGCGAGTGAGATCACACACGCCGTTGAGTATAGCTGCGAGCGCGCTGCTGCGCTTGTGTGTGGATGCGCGCAAAACGTGTCAGGCAGTTTGCGGGGCTTTGGTCTACCTCACCCCCGCTCGGCGCTGGCACGCCGAGCAACCTTTACGCTTGCTCTAGCTCTATCCGCCCCTGAACCCAGACGACGGGGCGCACGTCGGCAGCAGCGGCACACTCCGCGCCGAGCAACACTCCCAGCACGGCGCGGAAGCGGTCGGGCGAGCCGCTGGTGTAGTAGATCACCTGGCCTTCTCTGCCAGAAGGGTTCAGCGCACCGTGCCCTTCCAGCACGCGCCCGGCCTGCCGCGCTACCGCCGGACTGGGATCCACGATGGTCACGCCCGGCCCGGCCTCAGCCTGGATGGTTTCTTTGAGGAAGGGGAAGTGCGTGCAGCCGAGCACCAGTTGGTCAATGCCCGCCGCCAACAATGGCTGCAGGCACCGACGTACTGCCTGGTGCGCCGTCGGTGAATGTGTCTCGCCCGCCTCGGCCAGCCGCACGAATTCCGGGCAGGCGCGCGCCTCGACGCGCACGCCCTGGGCGAAGCGTCCCACCACACTGGCGTAGAGTTCGCCCTGGAAGGTCGTCTCGGTGGCGATGACGCCGATGACGCCGGTGCGGGTATCGCGCGCCGCCGGTTTGACGGCGGGTTCCATGCCCACGAAGGGCAGGTGCGGGAACAGTTCGCGCAGCCGGTAGAGCGCGGCGGCGCTGGCCGTGTTGCAGGCCACGACGATCAGCTTGACGCCCTGGGCGATGAGAAACTGCGCCACCCCCACCGTGAAGGCGCGCACTTCTTCAATGGGGCGCGTACCATAGGGAATATGGGCCTGGTCGGCGACATAGATCACGTCCTCAGCGGGGAGCTGTGCCCGCAGTTCGCGCAGGATGGACAGGCCGCCCACCCCCGAATCGAGCACTCCGACCGGGCGTGTGGCCTCTGCTATGTTGACCGGCTGATCCATAGGCCGTTCACAGGTTGCGCACCTCAAAGCCGCGCCCGTTCAACAGAGTCACCAGCGGACTGCCCGGCAGCCAGCGCAGTTGCTCGCCCAGCCCGCCCGCGCCGACCGTCACCAGCAGCCCGGCGAAGCTGATCGTCTCGCCGTCGTCGAGCGTCAGGTCTGCCAGCACGTAGCGGTCGCTCAGACGCAGTCGTTCCACGGCGGTCCAGGACGCCACGTAGCGTTCTCCGGGCAGGGGGTCACCGTTGGAGTCGTGCGGCAAGAGCATCAGCCGTTCCGCCGAGCAACCCAGGTAATACTGCCCGATGACGCCGCGCCAGGTGCGAAACAGTTGCACGGCCAGGAAAACCCACGCGATCCAGCCAAGCGCGCCCAGCAGACCAGCGTTGAGCACGCCCCCCAGGATATTGAGCACCAGCCCGCCGACAGCGAGCTGCTTCCATAGCCGCCATTGCGTTGTGCCGCGCACGTCAATGACGCCGATCACCGGTTCATCGGCTCGCAGCGCCCGGCTCACCGCGCGCACGGCGGGCACATCCGTCCCGGCAAACGCCGACGCACCGCCCGCGCCCTCTACGCCGGGTAGTGGCGGCACGGCCTCCGCCACTTTCTCGACGGCGACTTCTACCGCCTGATCCACCGCTTCGATGGCCTGGCGCAGCGCCTGGGAAGGCGATACCCCTTCGCCGCCGACCGTCCAGCGCCGCTCTTTGTGCCACGCCTGGCGCTCGCTCTGCCTGTAGTAGGGGCGAGCCTTACGCTTGGCCTTGTCGTCTGCACCGAGGGGCGGCAACGGCAAAGGCGGTGGCGGTGGAACGATCTGCGCAGGCGGTGGCACGATTTCGTCAGGTGGGGCGATCTCCTCCTCGCCGACGGGCGCGACCTCCTCGCCAGCGCTATGCGCTTCTGCCACGGGCGGCAAAGACGCCTGCAGCATTTCCTGGGGGGTGGGCGCTGTAACTGGCGGCTCAACGGCTGTCGGAGTCCGTTGCGGCAATGTCCCCGCCACGCGCACCACCTCGTTGAAGGCGCGCGCCAACTCGCCCGCCGACTGATACCGCGCGTCCTTGTCCTTGGCCAGCGCTTTGAGGATCACCTGTTCCACCTCTACCGGCAGGTCGGGCATGGTTTCGCGCGGGGAGGGAGGCGGATCGTTGATGTGCTTGTACATCAACGTGAAGGGCGTGTCGGACTCGAACGGCGTATGGCCCAGCACCATCTCGTAGAGAATCACGCCCAGCGCATAGACATCGGTGCGCGCGTCTACGGGTTCGCCGCGCCATACTTCGGGGGCCATGTACGCCGGTGTGCCCAGGACAACCCCCGTCTGCGTCAGGCTCTGCGTGGCAGCCATGATCTTGGCCAGCCCGAAGTCCATCAGATACAGGTTGTCCCACTGATCAATCAGGATATTGTTGGGCTTGAGGTCGCGGTGAATGACCCCCTCGGCGTGCGCGTAGTCCAGCGCCTCGGCGATCTGCGTCAGGTAGCGAGCTGCTGTCTTGAGTGGCAACGGGCCGCGCTTGAGACG
>FWPU01004125.1_pt1 | contig 19269 bp, 22 predicted proteins | sample 2228361 | NCBI WGS metagenome assembly FWPU01 (sample SAMEA103939777, study PRJEB20133) | metagenome
TACAAGTTGTCCTGCAAGATGTGTGGACATCAGCATTGTCAATGTCAATCCATAACTATGGTACCATGGCAATGCTCCAACAAAGACCTCTGTACCATATTGTATCTTTTCGGGCCCTGGAATGTCTTCCTGCGAGAGATTCACCCACTCGTATATCTGATGCACGTTTGCAACAAGATTACTATGCAGTAGTGCTGCGCCCTTTGGCACACCAGTCGTGCCACCAGTATATAGTATCAGTGCAATGTCTTTCTTGGGGTCTATAGTCACCTGTGGTGGAACTGGATCATAGGATGCAACTATGTCATCGTAGAAGAATGTGATGTCCCCCTCATAATACGGGCTCTTGGGTATCTTCTTTAATGCAGAACCCAGTATTGCCTTGATCTTGGGCAGAAATGACTTCACACTACATACTACGACCGTCTTGACATCTGTTCCTTTGATAGCCTCATAACAGGTGGGTGTGAACTTCTCATGGTCGAGTACAAATACTGCGACCGCTCCAGAGTCTCTGAGTTGAAAGTTCAACTCCGCTGCCTTATACATGGGATTACATGTGACTACGGTTGCTCCGCTCTTCAATGCACCAAAGAACACTGGCGGGAAGTGAGGCACGTTTGGTAAGAACATTGCCACACGATCACCCTTCTTTATGCCTCTCTGGGCAAGAAAATTAGCAATTTTGTTTGCATCATCCCGTACTTCTCTAAAGGTCCGTCTCACACCTTCAAACACTGTATAGGGAAGGTCCCCACTCTGATCCGCAGACCTGTCAAGCATTGAATATAGTGGTTCATTGGGGTATTCTAAACTCCATCTGACATTTTTTGGCCACTTGTGTTTGTGCCATAAATTTTCTTCCATCTCGACCTACTCCTTCTAGTCATACTTGCCGACCGACAGCGAATACACTTCGTAGCAAGTTGTCAAACTTGCTTTAGTAATATGCAATCCGGCCTGATATGTTCTATGTTCTCATGAATAGCACAACCAAGGTCTGTCACCAGGGTTGTATGACGATCTCAATGGGATATCTGACTCAAGAGGTCTGTACATGTGCGTGGTCTATACTCGTTTGTTCTCTGGACGCAATAGATAAGACGTACCGTTACTCTGTATCATATCAGTCCAATCTGTAATTCCTTCGAGGTCTGTCACGTGATACATAACGCCCTGATTGATCGCCTTAGCAATGAGGTACAGCAGGCACTGGATGCTGGATCGTCAGTTGTAGGTTACATCTATCCGCATGCGCCTGTTGAGCTGATCATGGGACACGGTCTTATTCCCTCTTTAGTGTGGGCAAGTCCTACTATGGCTGGTTCATATGAGAGTAGTCTTCAGACATTCGCGTGCTCCTATATACGAAATCTATTTGGACGACGAACTGTCGGGGCACTGCCAAGATATTCTGCACTGTTGTTTCCTAGCAACACATGTGACTCGTTATGGAATACTGCTGATATATGGCGCATACGTTTTCCAGAGGACAATCTCATTCGGCTCTCATATCCCGCCTCTGCTGACCATGATGCAGGAGTCGAGTATCTTACAAAGGAACTGGAAGCTCTTAGTGAAGTGTTGGCCCGTATCACTGATAGTTCCTTTTCAGAGGTACAGTATCAGACCGCAGTTGCGACATTCTCCGAGTTTCGACGTGCCGCCCAGTTTCTATATGCTGCACGTATAGTTGTTCCATCCGTTTTACCATATACACGGGTTGGAGAACTCGTGCGTTCTTTTCTTACGATGCCAACTCAGTCCAACCTGATTGAACTAAAGCGGGTGGCTGAACAGGTCCGTGCAACACTCTCAGAGCGCGACCTGTTGTCTTTAGCCGATGCAACGTGTCGTGCTCTACTCAATCAGTGTCCTGAGGATATGCCAGTTATCCCAGACGAAGGTCGTCCACGGCTCCTTGCCGTTGGTGGAATGATTGAACCCACTGCCCTTGCTGATATAGTGCGAACAGCATCGCCCCACGGCGACTCGGTCCTATTATTAGACATGTTCACACTTGGATTCAAGACTGTATTTACACCCTCACCAAATGGCTCCGGAGATCCATTCATAGAGAGTGCAGAGTCTATCTTAGGGGCACCTCTTGAACCAGTCCAGGAGGGTCTGCCAAGGCGGTTGGCTCTCTTCCGGGGACTACTCGAACGGCTTTCTATCAATGGTGTTCTTGTATGCGAACAGTCCTTCTGTGATCCCGATGAGTTCGAGAGTCCCTCTCTGGAGAAGGTGGCAGCTGATATGGGCGTGCATTGCACGAAACTACCCATGGATCCTGAGTTGTCCGACCGTGTTCGACTTGAGGGCAGAGTGCAGACACTAGTTGAGGCTATATCCTAGGAGGTCACAAGATGTCAGAAGAAAAGGCATATCGGAGTCTGGAGTCACAGAGTCTTTTGCAGCAGGTCATGTTCAGATACATGCTGGAGGGACATGCAGCAAGTGAACAGGGCAGACTGGCGTGGGTCACATCTGGTTTTCCTGTTGAGATCCCCGTAGCAATGGATGTTGGTGTGATATATCCCGAGCAATATGGTGCAGTCATTGGGGCTCAGAAAGTAGGACCTCAGTTGTGTGGCTATGCCGAGGCAGCCGGTTATTCTCAAGAACTGTGTTCCTACGCACGCTCTAGCATAGGTTCAGTCTTGCATCCCCAGGAGAGCCCAATGGAGGGTCTGCCAAGGCCTCAGGTGCTTTTGGCATGCAATAACATATGTGGCACTGTGCTTCGGTGGTATGATGCGATCTCTCAGTTGACAGGCGCACCGGTCTTTCTCTTTGATACACCACCTCTTGAAGACGGCCAATCCATACACCACATCAGGTATGTTCGACAGCGTCTCGAGAGCCTTATTGAGTTTCTCAAACAGACTCTGAATGTCACACTGACTGAGGAACGAATGCGTCAGGTAGCTACACTCTCAAATGAGGCAATCAATCTGTGGACAAGGTGTCTTGAGTCTTGTAAGAACCGACCAAGTCCGTTGAACTGTGCTGACCGGTTCTTGATGATGGCACCGATCGTATCACTCAGAGGACAGGACTATGTCGTAGAGTTCTATAAGTCACTACTAAATGAGGTCCAGACACGTGTTCGAGATGGTATTGGTGCTATTCGTGACGAGAAGATACGTCTGCTATGGGACAATATTCCACCATGGTTCAGCATATTCCGATTCTTTAATGGACTGGCAAAGCGAGGTGTTGTCTTTCCTGCAGACACCTACACTCATGCATGGTCTGGTTCACTCATAAGTGATGACCTACTATCGAGTGCCACGAGTATCTATTCTAACGTATATCTGAACAGAAGTCTTGAAACAAAAGTCGACAAGATGTGCAGACTGATCAAGGACTACAGTCTAGATGGCTTTGTGATGTTCTCCGTACGGTCGTGCAAGAGGTATTCACTGGGGCAACTGGTGTCCAAAGAGATGGTCACGGAGAGGACTGGTGTGCCCGGTGTGGTCATAGAGGGTGACATGGTTGACAGTAGGTTGTTCAATGATGCACAGATACAGACGAGAATTGATGCCCTTCTTGAGATGATCATCTGAGGTCATGAAGCATGTCTATACAACATGATGTGGGAATCGGTCTTGACATAGGTTCAACAACCGCCAAGGGTATATTGATTTACTCAACTGGAAAAGTGCTTGCAAGTCGCATAATACCGACTGGGGCATCTGCAATCAGTGCGGCACGTCAGATAATGGAGTCTCTCTCTAGTACATCCGGACTATCTATCGAGGGCGTTCCTACAGTCTGTACTGGTTATGGTCGGGCATCTGTAGATTTTGCGCATAGGACTGTCACAGAGATAACTTGTCATAGTGTGGGGATTCATCTGCTCAATCCGACAGTACGACTACTGATAGATGTGGGCGGACAGGACTCAAAGGCAATCCGTATCGGTCCAACGGGTAGACCCATTGATTTCGAGATAAATGACAAGTGTTCTGCTGGTACAGGTCGTTTTCTTGAGGTGATGGCTCGTGTATTGGGTGTGACTATAGATGAACTGGGTCCTCTGGCTCTTCGGTCTAATAGTCCCTGCAGTATAAGCAGCACTTGTACAGTCTTTGCTGAGAGTGAGGTCATTGGTAGGATTGGTGCTGGTGACTCTCCCTCCGACATTGCCGCGGGAGTTCATATGGCAATGGCTTCCAAGATTGCGGCTCTCTCAAAGAGAGTTGGTATTGAACAACCAGTGGGAATCACGGGTGGTGTTGCACTCAATCCGGCATTTCGACATTATCTATCTGTTCAACTCAACTGCAGTCTATGGATGCCGGACATACCACAACTCACCGGCGCACTTGGTGCGGCACATCTGGCGGTCTCAGAAGAATGATTCTTCTCCAAAAATATTGATCTACAGTCGAATGTCTTGCTGTCACGCCTCTGCTGCAGCAAGCGCAGCCTCTCCTGCCTTTATTCCAAGTTCGAGTGCCTGCAGGTTTGTCTTAACAAAACGAGGCCATCGTACCTCTATCTGTCTCTTCAGTCCCTCGATAGAGACCACTTTAGTTATGGCAGCAAGTGCTCCAAGCATGACCACATTGACGACCTGTTTGTTGTGCAGTTCCTTGTCTGCAATTCTTGTGGCGGGGACACGATAGACCTTTACTCCCTTGGGTAATTCGCCCTCTACTTCAACAAGGTCTTGATCCAGAATGAGAATTCCATTCTCCTTGAGCCCGTGGATATACTCAAGATATGCTGCTCGGCTCATTGCAACAAATACGTCCGGGGCTAGTACCTTGGGGTAGTCGATCTCCTCCTCTGATATCACCACCTCACTCTTGCTGGCACCACCTCTTGCCTCTGGCCCATATGACTGTGTCTGAACAACACATCGTCCATCTATAAGGGATGCGACTTCTCCTAGAACAACAGCCATAGTCACAATGCCCTGTCCTCCAAAACCACCAATTCTCAACTCATATCTCGGCAAATCACGGATCACCTCTTGAGTTTAAGATGCATCTCTCTGAGGACCTGTGTGTACTCGGGCTTTTCAATATCAACAAACTCGCCACATACAATCCTCTTGTCGTAGTCAAGTACTGCCTCATGTGGTGGCAGGCCACTCTGAATGTCTGAGACCTCCAACAGGTGTTTGTGCATCGCAACACCATCTCCAAGCCTGTTATTCCTGCCGTATGCGGTTGGGCAGGCTCCTACTATCTCTACAAAAGAGAAACCCTTCTTCAGAATTGCCTTCTCGATCGACTTGGTTGCGCGTCTGACCTGTACTGCAGTCCATCGAGCCACAAATGTTGCTCCTGCAGCAGCCACAAGACTTGTCAGATTGAATGGGTGTTCAATGTTACCAATTGGTGGTGGACTCGTCTGAGAGTATCTCTCATGTTCTGTTGTTGGCCCAAATTGTCCTCCCGTCATACCGTAGTTGAAGTTGTTTATGCATATTATTGTCATGTCGATGTTTCTTCGACATGCATGTATCAGATGGTTACCACCTATTGCAGCAAGGTCTCCATCCCCAGCAACTACAATGACCTCTAGTTCCGGGTTTGCTATCTTGACGCCAGTGGCAAAGGCGATAGCTCGTCCATGTGTTGTATGGAATGTACCGGTCTTGATATATCCCGATGTTCTCCCGCTGCAACCAATACCTGATACAACCACAACTTTGTTAAAGTCCAGCCCAATATTGTCAATTGCTCTTGCTAACATGTTTGTGACTATTCCAATCGAACATCCCGGACAGTATATCCATGGCATCCTGTCCATTCTGATGTACTTCGCCATCGGGTGTTGCAGCGTATGACTCTCAACTGTCAACTTAATACACCACGGTCTATATCCAACTCAATGGAGTAGTCATAAAAGCATTCTCTTTTGTTTCATCTCTCTTCCTGTTTCGTGACTGCCTACTGCATTGTGAATAATTGGTCTTGTAGGGCATTCTGTGACTACTGTTAGTGAACAGATGTCTATTGTGTTGAGTATGCGGTCACTGACTGTGTAAACATGTAGTAGATTTTCCCATAATCATTAAAAGGGTAGATGAGAATGTATAGCACTGGGATGCCTTGCAGTTCAGATGTAGTGAGGGCATCGGAAAGATGTCCAAAATCTCACAAGGGGAGAATGGATTGAAGAGAGACTCTGACTCTAACCCCAGCTACGACAAGAAGTCGAACAGTCATACAGTGGGCGTAAAGTGTCCTGAGTGTGGTTCAGCTATTGTTGTAGAAGATACAACAAGAGGTGAGAGAATCTGTGGTGGTTGTGGTCTTGTTCTGTCGGACCATCGTATAGACACGGGTGCTGAGTGGAGGGCCTTCAGTCCAGAGGAGACAGAGACCAGAAGTCGTGTCGGTGCACCAATGAGATATACCGTGCATGACAAGGGTCTCTCCACTATGATTGATTGGCGTGATAAGGACACAATGGGGCGAAAGTTGACACCAAATCGTCGTTCTGAGATATATAGACTCAGAAAGTGGCAGATTCGTTCACGAGTACATAGTTCTATAGATCGAAATCTTGCTCAGGCTTTGACTGAACTTGAAAGATTATCCTCACAACTTGGTATTCCAAGAGCAATACAGGAACTTGCTGCTATACTCTACCGAAAGTCAATTATCAATAAACTAGTACGTGGTCGTTCAATTGAAGCGATGGTGGCTGCGACACTATATGCTGCGTGTAGAATTCGTCAGAAGCCTCGCCCTCTTGATGAGATCGCAGACACCTCTCGTGTTGATAAGAAAAAGCTCGGCCAGTGTTATAGGTTGTTGTTGCGCAGTCTGTCCATCAGGATACCTCTGTCAAATCCTGTGGACTACATCTCTAGATTTGCCACCGAATTAGAACTCTCCACGCCGGTTCAGATGAGGACAGTCGAGATTCTCAACCAGAGTCGAGACAAGGGTCTGACAATTGGTCGTGATCCACTTGGGCTTGCAGCTGCAGCAATCTATGTTGCATCTATCATGATGGATGAACGTCGTACTCAACGTCAGATTGCCGAGGTTGCCAGAGTGACTGAGGTGACAGTACGAAACAGATACAAAGAGATTGTTCGCGTTCTCAATATTGATGGACTATTTGATACTAACATCGATTAGTCTATTATCTACATGAGTCTGCCTGCATTATGGCAAGTCTTGACGCCCTGATTGTTCTGATCAGAGCGTCTGACTTATTGTCTGCCGGTGTCCTTAAACGACCAATCTATGTGGATTATGTCCTGGGGAAACCCTAGTTCGACAAGGAGGTTGTTTATAGCGCCTCGATGGTCACCTTGAAGTTCAATATGACCATGTTTTGCAGCACCACCACAGGCAAGTTTAGTCTTGAGTTTAGTTGCCATGTCCCCAAGGTCAATATTCTTGTCAAACCCTGTTATTATAGTCGTCAAGCGTCCCCATTTTCGGCGTTCGACAGTCACTGTTATTCTAGCTTCTTCTTGAGCTATGGTCTCACAGACGCATAGGTCCATTGGGAGACCGCAGTTTGGGCAAATCTTGTCTGCGTTTGACAGATTACTTCTTACTCCTTACTAAGTTGTATCTTAGCATTAAATCGCTTAGTAATGGTGTTAACAGTTCCACATATAAGTTCAACTGCGAACACCCCATCACAACACTTGTTGATATTCGCATTAAGGTACTCTTTCAATGAGTGAGCAAAGTGAATATGCACGACGGTGTCCTAATTGCAGATGCACTCAGTGTGGGCAGTGGACGACGTCTCACTTCCCGCGATGCCATCGGATGTGGCCCGCGTACTATTGCAGGTGTCTTTGAAGAGAATGACATATTCTGCAGAATTTCAAGGGCTGAGAACATACTCGAACGTCCAGGCAAGCTGAGGTCTTTTAGTGTTCTTGCTATCAGTGCAATGAGTATGGATCTCAAGACAACCACTCGCCTTGTTCGACTATGGCGAAAATTTCGTTCAAGAGGATGTGTTATTGTAGGTGGCCCAATCACCTCAGCGCCCGATGTAGTGATCAGAGCGACCCGTCCTGACGTCGTTATCATGGGTGAGGGCGAACAGACGCTTCAAGAACTGATCCAATCTGGTCTACCTGAGGAGATGCCCGACTTACACTCAGTATTGGGCGTCGCATTTCATAGTTCTAAGGGTGTTGTTGTAAACCCACCAAGACCACTGATGTCAGAAAAGGTATTTCGCCAGTTCCATCCCTCAACTGCACGTATCGTTGACTATTCTACATATCAGGCAAGCAAGGTCTATCTCGAGACTGTAAGGGGCTGTTCCAATTATAGACGTACCACCCTTCCACTGGGTGATGGACGGCAGTGTTCACAGTGTGGTCGGTGTGATTCTTCAGACCCCTATGAACGACTTGATTGTCCTGAGCAAATTCCCCCGGGTTGTGGTTTTTGTGGCGTACCTGCAACATGGGGTCCTCCAAGAAGTAGAGACATCAAAGAGATTGTCCAAGAGGCAACAGAACTGGTTCGGCAGGGCGTGCATCGTCTCGTACTTCAGGCACCAGACTTTCTCGACTTTATGCGTGGAGAATATCCCGTCACAGATCCGTGTGAACCTCTAGCAAATATCAAGGCAATAGACGTTTTGCTTCGGTCACTATCATCAATACCTGAGGTACAGGATGGCGTCTGTCATGTGTCGATTGAAAACGTCAAGGCATGCCTATTCACAGAGGATGTTGCAAAGACCATAACTGATGCTCTTCAAGAGGTCTCTCCAAACATAGGTCTTGAGACCGGTTCGGTGAGTCACATGCAAAAGATTGGCAAGTGTGGAACACCAGACGATGTCCTTCGAGCTGTGCGGATCGCAAAGAGATATAATATGCGTCCCTTTGTCTATCTGATATACGGACTACCTGGAGAGTCATCCGAGTCAGTTGATGCCTCTGTTCAGGTCATGCGCGCGTTGAACGAGGCTGGTGTTGAACGTATAATCCTGTACGGTTTTCAACCACTACCCGGTTCAGCATTTGCCACCTCTCCTCCCTCTAGAATGAACAGTCTTAGTGGCCGAGTGCTACGAGAAGAGGTAGACAGAATCAATAGAGCAAAAAAGAGTTCCTATATTGGTAATGAGATTCTCGGTATTGCAGCTGAGCCCTCCTGGACCCGACATGGACATACTATGGTCTATCCTCTCCGAGAGGGACCAATGATCACAGTCCCCGGTGGATTTTCTGCAGGTTCTCTGCTAAGAGTGAGAGTCGTACAAGTACTCAGTGCCGGACTGGTTCAGGGTGAGGTCATTGCAAAACTCGTAGACAACAGACTGACTGGCAGGCAGGTGCGTGTCACAGGTCCGTCTGACACTTTGTAGAGAAGTGACGTCACTCTCTAAGACACACATGGATTACGGGACAGTCGAATCATACGTATTATCAGTATTCGTACTTGATCAATAGACAACGCAAAGGTCTTGCTGCGGCTGTCTATGAGAGGCACATGAGTTTGGGACATTTAATATTATAGAGGCAACCTTATGACAGACGTCCAACCACGGACCGACAAAAAGCTTCATATTAGTCTAGGCCCACGGGTGTCGGGGTCGTAAATATGGTCTACATGTGTCATAGTTGTCATAAGGAAGTCACTCTTGAGAGCCTACATACACTTCCTGGCGTTAAATGTCCATATTGTGGAGGTCGCATACTCTATAAGATGAGGCCCCCTGTTGTCAAACGAGTGCGGGCAATATAGGCTTATCCGACAGAGTGTTAGTGTTCATCCTTTAAACAAAAGGTAGACCGCTGCGACAACGGACATTATGAATAACAATAGGAACACAACAGACAGTATCTTTCTCTTTGTTGTGTATCTCATTCATGAATTCCTCCATTACCAAGTAATGCTGCTCCAAACGCTATCAGACCATCTATGCCACGAATCTCTCTGTCAAAGAGTGGAATCTCCGTTATAGCAAGGTCTCTATAGATGTCTTTTATATCCGCCAGATTTCTCTGTTGCATCTCGTATCTACGTGCACATAGATTGCAACTTGTGTTCGGGGGAATTAATTGGTTGACTACAATGTTAGTGACAGGAATATGCCAATTGTTCAGACTTGCTATTAGCCGCTCGGTCTACCTTTTGGCCATTGCCTCAGGAATCATGACAACTATGAACTGTGTCTGTGTTGGATCTGCGAGTTCAAGACGCGCATCACGTATCTTGTCCTTCATGTGTTGAAGAAGTTTCCACGAGTCGTCCTCCTCCATACTGGCTCCACTGAACATTGCTCTGAATCCAGCAAACATAGAACTGAGTCTCTGACGCATAGTAAGTATTTTGCCAATCCAACTGTCTAGAAGATCGGGAAGTTCAAGGAGTTTAAGAGTGTGTCCTGTTGGTGCTGTGTCGAACACCACTCGATCATAACTGTTATCCCCGATGAACTCAAGCATTTTGGCAAATGCCATTGCCTCGTCTGAACCGGGTGGTGTCATTCCTTCAACACCACCAAGGAACTGAGCTGCCATCTGAGCCTCAGGGCTACTTATTCCACCTGAGAGAGTATCTTGAAACTCTTTCATTCCCTTTTGTGCATTTATCTCCATTCCCCATAAGTTATCGACGCCCTCAATCTGAATCACCTCTCCACCGGAGAGGTCTTGATCAAAACTATCACTCAGGCTGTGTGCAGGATCCGTGGATATAACTAGTGTTCTGAGTCCCTGTTGTGCTGAGAGCACCGCAATTGCACCAGCACAAGTAGTCTTTCCTACTCCACCCTTACCCCCACTGAGTATGAAGCGGATGTCCGGGTCATGGATAATATCTCTGATATTCATTTTATTGCCTGAACTCCATCTAAGATATGATGATACAGATGTACGCGTTCGGCTCGGTGAAGCACCCGTCCGACGTGACATTATAACACGTGCAATGCGAGGCCAATGTCACCCCGTATATATGGATATTTGACATTTGTGCAGTATTAACTCTTCTACGCGACTGTGGTTGTTTCATCTTATATATCACATCGGCTGAACCACTGGTTGATATATGTCACCAGCATCTCGTGTATACATCACGAATACTTTTAATCGTGACCGCGTCTTATCTACTTGAAAACGAGGCTAAATGAATGTCCTTCCCGCAGGTAAGAACCACACTGCTTGAGTTTCCGTCAACTCTTCTCAGTCTTTTGAGAATCCAGATCCCTGACGGAATGACCCCGCCAAATGATGAAATTGCAAAGAGATTTAGTCCTAAGGCGGTAGTGATGATTGCTATCGATAACTTTGGTCTATTTGAGGCGGTAGTGTACAAACCCGAGGCATTGATTAAATACATGGAGGCGCTCGTACTTCTTGAGACTGATGATCCATATACCATACCGCTTCTAAACACGCTATTCTGGGGGCAGAACCAGTTTCATCTTCTTGAACATATTCGTAATCTGGGACGAATTGTTCACATCATCTGTCGTACTGAAGATGTACAGACATTCGGCTTCAATCCTGCATACACAGTCCGTACAAGAGATGACATGTCGACATATATAGAGTCTACAAAGCTTGTTGCAAAGAGTGACCTACTATTTTTGCACTTTCTAGACTTTGAAAGCCTATATGCTCAATATGGACACAAGACTCCTCCCACCACACTGTTAGAGAAGATTGTTCGACGTACTGACAACTGGATCAAAGTATTGTTCAGACAGGCACGAAAAGACTCCCTGTTTATTGTAATTGGTAATCATGGACGTCATCCAATTCCTCTCAATTACGAGGGCAAATTGGCGGAGTGGCGTAAGGCAAATCTACCCATTGCCATGATGTTTCAAAAGAGGTCTGAGTAATCTCAGTGTCAGTTATGCATTGATGAATCAATATGTGTATTGATACATTCAGGGCATGACTGAAAGTCCAAGAACCACTGCAATCACTCCGAGGATAAGACATAGGCGCCAAAACTCAACTCGCGTTGCCAGTCGAATGAGTATACGCATTGACAATATACTTACAACAAAGACAATCACTTCCATAAGAACCAGGTCTGTAAATGATGTTGTTATTGTTCCAACATTGCCTGTCAGGACGTCAAAAAAGAGTATACCTACTACTGCTGGCACACTCATTAGAAAACTGAACCGCAACGCTCTCACCTTTTCGACTCTCTGAAGTAAGAGTGAACTCACAGTCAAAGCAGATCTGCTAAGCCCGGGTAATACTGCAAGACCCTGTACTAGTCCTGTGATACTGGCTCTACGTTCATCAATTGGTCGACTGAGTGACTGTTCCTCTGTCACACTGACCCGCTGGCGCATTGTCATGTATAGGAGCATTGATGTGGCTATCAGAAGAAGTCCAATTAATAAGTTGATCATCTGCCCTTGAAATGTAGTCACCGACTCTCTCAGCCAGATATATATTGGAACCGCAGTGATGGCCGTGGCCAACGTGGCAAGCACAAGCTGTCTTAGTAGTGGTATGTTTCGCAGTGAGATCAGATTGAATACTTCTTTACGAAAGTTGAACATCACTGCAGCGGCTGAGCCTAGATGGAGCCATACTGCAAGTGCAAGCGCATTCTCTGCGGAGACCCCTCCAACAATATTTGCAATCAGAATGACATGTCCCTCGCTGCTGACTGGTAACCATTCAAGCAGGCCCTGAACCAGCGCCACCATTATCTCCCATAGTTCCATCTTGTGTATCTCCTGCAGACATGTTGAAGGTGTCTACCCACATGAAATGCGAGTGTTTCTATTCATGAGACTGACACTGAAACGTCTTACTACTTCTGAACGTAGGTTGACTTCATCAACTCCCTTGAGAAGATTTAAAACTGCTTGTATGTCGATTTGGTCTGAGCGGAGTATGTAATATGGTCCTTGATAATGAGAGATTTGTCACCAGTGAACTGGCAAACATTATACAGGTACTTGATGAGCACTTTAGGGTGGCCCTTTCCGCTGTCAAGATAGTGACAGGCGCTGTTGTAGACTGGCTTGAAAAGGGTACTGTAATAAGTGCAGAGGCCCTGGCAAAAGCAACTGAGGCCGAAGTCAAAGGCGACGAACTAAAGGAGACCATCCTAAATGCTCTGGCTGCTGCAAACACGCTCATGCAGCGCGAGGACCTTCTTAGACTTGTCTTCTATAATGACAAACTCATTGATGGTGCTGAGATAGCATGCCATCACTTGGGTGCAATAATGTCCAGTTGGACTCCAAAGGGCGAACTGAAGAACATGGTGGCAGAACTGGGTCGGCTAATACTTGAGATTGCAACTCAACAGAGAGAGGCAGTTCGATTCCTCTCAATAAATATCGAGAATGCCATCTCAAAGGCAGCTGAGATATGTCGTCTTGAAAAGGCAATAGATGCGGTGGTACGCGAGATCTGGACTCTTCTCTATCCAAGTGATACTCCAATTCCAATAATTCTACGAATGAGTGACTTTGTGAACGTACTCGAAGAGATTGCTAACTTCTCAGAGGATGCTGCTAATACTATCCGGGGTCTATCTCTCACACTTAACACATAGTTGCAGATCTGTGAGAACTGGTGGTCCGTGAATGACACAGGCAAATGACAATAATGAGGACGTACCAGTCGCAGAACTTGTAGGGGACTGTGCCATAGTGTGGCGTCCCGAGCATGGAATGCGACTATATGGCACCGGTTATTTCGGACAACCTGTCGGTATAAGAAAACCCAAGTCTCCTGTCTTTGAAAAACCACTAGAACTATCACTCATTGAGTGTGTATATCTTGTTAGAAAGGGACTGCTTCATGTACGCGATGCCATCACTGGACGACCTGTTTCAGACACTGAGATTATTGAAATTGGAACCAATAGATGGGCAGAGTTTCATGATAGACTTGTTGTCTATACTGAACTCAGAGAGAGAGGATATGTGATACGACCCGGCCTAAAGTTTGGCACTGATTTTGCAGTGTATGAGCATGGGCCTGGTATAGATCATGCACCATTCCTTGTGCACGTGATACCCCAAAAACGAGGAGTACTCCCTCTAGACATAGTTCGGGCGGGTCGTCTGGCCACCTCTGTCAGGAAGAAGTTCATAATCGCAACAGTTAAGGACACTGGTGAAGTCGCATACTACTCTTTTGTTTGGCATAGACCATGATCTTGTCTTTTAATACTCAGTGCTCGTAAAATTGCGCGTTCAGGTTCAGATATGTATATAATGTAACCAGCAAAGGAAATAAGGCACAAGTGCACAGATTAGTGCAGCATTAGTTGGCCAAACCACGGTGAGTCTAATGGTTAACAAGGCTGAGAATGCAAAGGCCTTTGGTGCCCTGTTAGCTCAGGCATGGGAAAACACGCCCTCATTCATCTGTAGTAATCCCGACTACATATACTGTCTGTTTGCGACTGACAGTAGTAAGAATATGTGGTTGGAGGCATCTATCACTTTTCCAGATGGTACTGTGGAAAAGAAAGAGATCGATGCAGCGAAGGCTATTGCGTTGTTGATCGAGGAACTCAAAGTACTTCCAAACTATGGGGTGGACTCGATTGTGACAACTAAGGCCAAATTGGATGAGACTGCTGCACGGCTTGCAACACTGACTTAGTAGTTATTGTTGGACTGACATACATATTTACTCACAAGGTCATGAATTACTATGATCTACTGGCTGCAATCATGTTTCGAGTAGGTTTGAAAATGAGTGAGTTTGGAAAAAAATCCAATACAACTACTATATGTCCCACATGTGGGGCTGAAGTGATTGATGTAGGTCGTTGTAGTGTGTGTGGAGTCCCACTTCACGCAGAGGACCGTCTGGTCGCTGCAGAACTGAGTGACAATAAGGACAATCAGTTCACTCCAGAGCCGGACTCCATTTTAGAGTCCTCTTCAGATACAACCTCTACAGTCACAGCCCCCTCACCTGAATTTGGAATAGTTATTGATGCCATTGAGCGGCACTCGCTCGTCCTTCTTCTGTCCCGGTCTGAACTTGAGGTGCTTGAGTCTGAACTAAATCAGTTGATTGAACAGATCGAGGCAACACGATATGCATTGAGGCTTAAACATGCTGACAAGGCAGTACTCACAAGACGTGTTGAAGATTTAAAGGCTCATCTTCATAAAATCACTACAAGAATAAACGAACTCAAGTCCTTCACAGGACAGCTGGAAATTGAGTCTATTATACACAAGATAGAGTCCATCCACACAAAGATACAGACTATTGAGGACAGGAAGAGATCTATTGAACCCTCAATATACAGAGAACAGATCACAGACCTTGAATCAGAGTTATACAGGCTCGAAGACAGTCTCAGGGCCACCATCAGACGCACTGAGGGATGGCTGAAGGCGATACAAAAAAAGATACAAGTTCTTCAACACGATATGAAACTTCTTGATGCAAAGTACAATGATATCACTCGAGAGGCCTATGAAAGTCTAAAGTTCAAGGCCGAACGTTCAATACATATTCTCAGTGGAGGATATAGGATATTAGATGATTTGCTTGCAAGGGCCAAGAAGCTATTGTGAGACCAATAATCGGTATACTATATGTGGCGGAGGCACGTCTGATGACTGACTCACTTAAAGCGTGCACACCTACCTGCAGGTACTTCAAATGCACCTCCAATCCTAATGCCATGAAGATACAACATCGTGGGTCTAAGAAGATAGTCTGGTGCACCATGGCCGACGATGAATGCGACGGTCACTGGTGTCGGTATAGCCAATGTAGCGAGAAGAAGATGTCCTCTGATGGGACGTGTAGACTTGCTGTGCGCCCCCTAAACCTTGAGGACGTGGTATTCAAAGAGGACTATGAAGACCCCAGTGCAATACCTCGGAAGTATGTCAAGAAACTGAGAGAACGGCCGTTTTGAGTGGGTGCATCCTAATATACACATACTTGTCCCCCACCACATACTGTGCCATAATCAGTATATTGTAAATTAGGTTCATAGTCCGCATGCTCGTTGAAGATCCCAGTCGACTTGCGGTCTCATCAGGTGCGTCAATCAATATACCGTGACACAACACACTGACATTGCTCACAACAAAACACCACGTTATGCTGTTTGAGTCCTATACAAAGTTGAATTATAGTCCACAACCTCTATAAGGCATATACAATACCCCTCTGTTGAATGAGGTGTCAGTGATGTTCAAAGAGATGCCTCCCGAGATGAGATCTCTAATACTGTTGATGATAGGCCTGTCATTATTGAGTGTTGGAATAGTTCTCGGGCAAGCTGCTTTTGCTATAGGTTTCTTGTGAGTTCAGTCTCTCTGACTCTAGTGGTCTAGTGGTGTCTGTTGATTGGCTAGCCTTGATGATATTATCACAGATTTACTCCAGTTTGAGGGAATTACAAGAAAGTATGTCCTCCCATCCATAATTCGACGCCTGCGTAGAGAGTCCTATGGTGGTATGAATGCCCATAATCTGGGTGAGGACTCTGCAATTATCAGCATTGAATCGGAGGACTATGTACTTTTGACCACAGACGCCATAGTAGAAGAACTGTGTATCAGTCATCCAAGGGCTGCTGGATTCAATGTAGTGCTTGCAAATATGATGGATATCTATGCTGCTGGCGGGCCACCAACCTCTTTTGCAGTTGCCCTATCCTTATCAGACTCTCAGACCGGTGAACAAATACTACAGGGCCTGATCGATGCCTCCCATGTATTTCGTGTACCAATAGTCAGAGGCCACACCAGTCCAGGTGCACGGAGCACCTACGTTGTAGGAACGGCCACCGGCAGGGTAAAGAAGACAGATATTCTGACCGCTGGTGGTGCACAACCCGGTGATGTTATTGTTCTCATCTTTGATAGACATGGCCGACGCGGTGAATACTACAAGTTGGGCTGGGACTGTGTGACTGGACGCGACTCACAGGCGGTGATATCCCGACTATCTGTTATGAATGAACTTGCACACAGTCACCTCCTTAATGCCTCAAAGGATGTATCGGTTGCGGGTATTGTTGGTACTACTGGCATGATGTTGGAGTACTCTGGTGTAGGTGGAGTCTTAGACCTGGTTCAACTTGAGAACACATGTCCGACCGAGGTTCCATTACGCGACTGGTTACGGATGTATATCTCGTTGGGTTTTCTTCTTGCATTGTCTGACAAGAATCTAAAGGCGGTCACAGAAATAACAGAAACTCACGGTCTTGTTGCAGTTAAGATCGGAATTGTTGACAAGACTAACCAACTAAGGCTTCAATATGCAGGTGACGAACGTATCATCTTTGACTTCTCTCATAGACCTGTTTTGACGCCAAGGTAAAACGTAGTCATAATAGTTATAATCTGCAGGTGGATGCTGGACTAGTGGAGTGACGGACGTTGGAGAAGTCAGATAAGATCTGCAGTATAACAGGGTGCAACAACCCCTCAAAAAAGTCATTCTCAAGTACCCGCATAGGTGATACACTTGCACGCACGGGTCTGAAGGTGAAAGATCCACGCATGCGCAGAACGTATCTCTGTGCAGAACACTATAAGAGGATAAAGAAGGCATTTAAGGAGGATGTCAAGCCCGAACGTATGCGTTGGGGACACTGATTGTCAGGCCTCATAACAACTGTTAGGTTGGGGGGTCTGTTCTGAGAGAAAAAGAGTCATGTAATGAGATGACGGAGATCCCTGGTCTAAAGCCAAACTGGAAGGTCTGGTTAGAGCTAGAGGGACAATACGTCTTTGGTGCAGGGGCATATGCTATTCTGAGAGCTGTTCAGGAGAGAGGGACAATCGCTGAGGGTGCTGCCTCTCTAGGTATGTCTTATCGTTATGCATGGGGACTCATTCGTGAGATTGAAAAGAGGCTCGGTGTGAAATTAGTCAAGACACAGAGAGGCGGCAGTTCTATCATTGGTGGAGTTGGTGGCGGCAGTACTGTTGTTACCGATGTCGGGCTGCGACTGATGCAGATGTATAGTGAATTGGACAAGGCCATTCAACAGATCGCCCGACTGCGTCTATAGAAGACGTATCTCGATGGCATCATTAGGACAGCGGCTCTTGCACTCGAGGCACATGATACAGTCTGGGCTGTACATGTGTTGATAAGGATATGTCCGTATTCTTATGTTCATTGGACAAGCGGTCTCACACACATTGCATTTGTCCGGTGTGCATTTTGCTGGACTTCTACCAATTCCAATGATGGCACTTCTAGAGAAGACCCCATAGAACCAACCTGCGGGACACAGCCAACGGCAGAACCAACGGGGTACCCATATGGACACGACAAATATGAGTATGGCAAAGATTAGTTGTGCCCATACTACAGGACCAAAGGTCTGGAGGTACCATAACGTGTTGAGGTCGTATGGCCAGTTGAGTCCAGGTGCAACTACAAAGATAATATATGCTGGGTTCAATGGGTCAAATGGTGCTCTGGCAAAAATGCCCAGTATTGCCTCTAGAGTCGATGCAGTTCCAAGAATTCTACTTATCCCAAGCCATACTGCAAGGATGATGACAATAAAAAAGATGTATGCCTTTACACGGCGTAGGTCGTTCTCTGTATTTTGTGCGGGACGTATTTTTGTGCGCTTGGGGAGTGTCATGAAGTCCTGAATTGTTCCAATAGGACACACCCATCCACACGCAGCCCTCCCCACAACTGCTAGAATTATTATCATCGCACCCAGAGTAAAGAATGGAAAGATGCCCCTTGTGAACTCCCTCTGCATTGTATCAAATGTGCCTGCAATCATTGCAAAGGGTGCCTCAAGTGGTGCTATGATTGGAAATGTGGGCAGCAGGTTTCGAAGCCCCTTCCAAAACTCCACTATCGCCTCGTTGGCAAACCATACACCGAGTATATAGGCATTTATGACAATTAAGAAGAAGATCTGAACAATTCGCCTTAACATTCTGATGTTGAGCAACAGCCCAAATACAGTACCACCACTGATCAACATGCGTTTTTCACTCTGTGGTTTCTTCTTTGTTGGCTGTTCGGTCTTGTTTCCTTCATGGGGGTTAGCTGTTTTGGACTTCCGGTCATCCTCAGACATGCGACTCAGGCCTCGTCAACGGCGTCAGAACGCGAAGACCCGGACGACCATTAAAAACGTTGTGTTGAACCGTAGTATTGTTAAGCGTTAATAATTAGAGCTGGTGATGTGATGTGTGTTTTTAGGTATTATTCATAAGGGAATTTAACAATGACCTCTACGCCTGTTGTATCATGTAATGATTGAGTTTCACTAATAGTCAGACTAGCTTATGCTAATAAATACGAGTTCAATACGGTCCTCGATCAGTCTCACACGGAGT
>FWPU01006571.1_pt1 | contig 19263 bp, 19 predicted proteins | sample 2228361 | NCBI WGS metagenome assembly FWPU01 (sample SAMEA103939777, study PRJEB20133) | metagenome
CTATGATGTCCATGGCGAAGAGATTGTGACTCATGAGATGGTTCTCAAGACTATGGCCAACAACATTGAACGCGTGCGAAGACTGACCTTCGAGATGATCGATAAGATACCCGAAACAGCCAGTTGCAACTGCCAGACTGCCATGAAAGGCGGCCTCTTCTAAAAATCCAAAATTTGTGAGCCCCTTGGTCCCTACCTTGGGGCCCACAAAGAGAATTATGTACTCAGTCTGTGACTACAAAGAAGACCTCTCAGAACTCGTCTTCCTCGTCAAGATCTTCCCAATCGTCCTCTTCATCCCAATCGTCTTCATCGTCCCAATCTTCATCGTCTTCCCAGTTGTCTTCATCATAGATGAACACGAATATCACCTTGTATGTCCTTGCTATTACAATTCTGTTAAAGATGCCTTCTTTTAGTAATGGTCTATATACCCTATATTAGTATCAACAGGACATATTTACGTCAGATTATCAATATCACGGGTTTATCAATATCTGTAATTGTCTGATAACCTATAATAAACACAAAAACGTTATATTAAGTCATCACACGGAGTTTGTCATATGTCGCTCACCATAACTTCAAATGTATACAGATGTGAATAACAAGAACACTCATACACCTAATTGGGGACAATCATGACTTGACTCAGTCTGTCAATGAACCTAGCTGCACAGGCAGTGTCCTTGAACGAAGAACTGTACTCATTGTTTTGACCACTCCCGAACAAGATTTCAGAACTGCTATTCGTGGGTGCGTGGGTATTGAGCGGCTTGGGGGCGGTCTCTACTTGACTAGTGTGACTAATGACGAGGCAAGATGTATTCTTGCACATTTTCCTCATATCACGTTCCAACGTTCGCGAAGTGTTCCACGAGTACGAGAATGCACAACAACTGATCCAATTGAGGTGTCAACATATACTGTTGTGGCATATGGATTCAGTCATCCTACTGCACAACAAAAGAAGACAGTAGAGCGACTCATTCTTAGGACACCTGCAGTGCGTCTGCGCCCTGGTGTACTCTTGTTTCCGCACCTGAGGACAAAAGACATGGCTCGTTACTACAGTTCGAAATCGGTACATCTCTTGAGTCCAAAGGAGTTTGTAGAGTCTGTCGCACGTGTTGGTGCACGTGTGTATCGTTGGTCACGTCTGAAAATAGTTGGTTCCAGTGGACATGTGTGTATTGACAAGGCAATCGATACAATGATTCGTCATGAGATGTTGTCACTTGAACGACGAATCAAGCAGATCCGACTTGCAATTGACATACCCGAAATATCCACAAAAAGAATCAAGATGCGCATTCACGAACTCTCAACACGTCTAAGACTGAGACGAGCAAGTCTCTCTGTGATAGGTGCCGTATGGCACTATGATAGTCAGCGCCTCATTCGTAGAGAGTATAACATGTTACTACGACTCAGACGTCTGCTGCTCAGTCGTCCTGTCACAGGAGTCGCATTGGCAGAACCAGTCACTCTATAACAAGCCATCTGCTTTAAACAGTCAGTCACTATTGAATGATACACGTAGTAGCATAACGTCTTAGATCTCGTGTGGTGCTAAAGATGACCATTCGTCTAGCAATTGGACAGATTGAGCCACGTGTTGATAGTCCTCAACAGACTATTGACGCGGTTAAACGAATGTTGAAGGAGGCGTCAGACAGTTCTGTGGACGTCTTGGTACTCCCTGAACTCGCCAACTCGGGTTATGCATTCAATAGTGTTGATGAGGCCTTTCAGAGGTCTGAACCAGTCCCCTCTGGCCCATTCTGTACCCTGCTCAGAGAGTGGTCTAGGGATGGTCGAGTCGTAGTGGCCGGTGTGTGTGAGAGACATGGAGATGAACTGTATAACTCGGCGGTCGCAATGGGAGATGGCAATCATCTCGCCACATATAGAAAGATCCATCTCTTCGCAAGAGAAAAGGAGTACTTCCGTCCTGGTAATGAAGAGCCTCCTGTGTTCGAGTCACATGGTCATAGATTTGGTATTATGATATGTTTTGACTGGGCATTCCCTGAGGTCGCAAGAATACTTGCTCTAAGGAGGGCTCAGGTCATACTGCATCCATCAAATCTGTGTCAGAGGGTAATGACTATCCGCTCGTTGGAGAATGGTGTCTTCACTGCCACCACAAACAGAGTTGGTCAGGAACGTTCCCTACGTTTCACAGGACTGTCACAGATCACTGATACAAGAGGGAATGTACTCGTGAATTGTCCCCCTGAGGGTTCTAGGCTCGCATATGCCGACATTGACCCACACCAGGCTGATGATAAGATGCTCACAGAGTACAATGACCGTATTCGAGACCGACGTCCTGAACTCTATGGCCTATTGACACGACGACATATCACCTGAGACGTCAGCCGGCCGTGTTCCGTAGAATTTGTCCGCTCTATATCTCTCCTCATTCTTTCTCAGTTTCTCACGAATGGCAGTGGCGATATCAATTCCTACAACATCTGCAAGTCTGAGGAGGTATATCATCACATCTGCGATCTCGTCTGACAGCGCTTCTCTAAACGATCCTCGATTGAGTGCATCCGCAATCTCTGTCTCCGTCTTCCACTGGAACAGTTCTAATAGTTCGCCCAACTCAACAGCGCTTGAGATTGCGAGTGCGGCGGGCGTGTGAAACTTGCCCCAGTCGCGCTCGTCTACAAACTTGCGTATCCTTGCAGTGATGCTGTGAAGGTCACTCCATTCATCTCTATCGACCATCATATCTCCCGGCCGAACACGATGTCTACTGCTTTCTCTGTTCAGGGTGCATCTTCTGAAGTGCCCACAGGCTGTATATACAGAACAGCACGATGGTGGTCGCCATACCAAGCAGTGAACCACTATATCCGGGTAGTATTGATACACCAACAAGCATCCATGAGAAAGTATCTAATGTACCGATAAACAGACATGTTGCAATGACAATGAGATTAGTCACGCCACCGTATCTAAGACGTGACCCTGCATGTTGAACCCAAACAATCAGAGATATTACAAAGCCGGCTGCCGACATGATAAGAAGCAGATAGAGCCCGAGTATTGCATATACCCATACCCTCCATATTTCAACTGGCGTCAGAAGCACAATTGCAAGACCAATGACAGTCAGCACAAGAGTTGTAGCTGGCCATGGATCTGCTGTGAATCTGGTGATACGGCTCTTGAGGTCCGTTGCACCGACCTCTGTCTGTTCTTCAGGGGCTGTCATCTACTCTCAATTCCTTTAAGCTGGAGATGCGCCCTCACAGCCGGGCGATGTATTTAACCATTTTGTCATGATTTCTATGACTATCCGATGCTAATAGTATCAATTCATGTTGTTTGTATCTTGTCTGTGATGCATTAGAGGCAGACAGACACTCGATAATAGTTGAGTGCACCCGCATATTATGACCCAAGACATCGGGATGGACATCATCAAGGACATTGCCAAGGTGCCCCCGACCCAACTTCAGTCGTGGGCGGAATTGGCACGTTGTTTGTAAGGAGAGCCGCAGAGCGGAGTGATAGGGTGCGGTGAGGTACGGAGCGGTCAACCCGGCGTCCGAGTCTCCGGTAGTTGTAGTTGACATTCGTATACCTCTACTGCTGTCGTTTCTCGCTGCCTATCTGTACCCCTGTTCTGTGAGGGTTAATAACCACTCCCTATCACTATCGGGCAGGTTGTTCCATGGGTAGATTCGTTGAAGAAGATTGTTTCCATATAGCCTCCATGATGTTATGGGCCAACAGCTGATAGCAAAATCCTTTGAGGACATTTTTGGTAGTGTTTCAATTAATGTTCTAGCATTCTCTGAGCTCATTCTGCTCAGTACAATTGAGGTCCGATTATCGCGCTCCATACGCACCGATGAGGCAGGAGTCTCACTTAACAGGGCCTGAGAAAGTGCTGCGACCTTCTCCGCTTCTCCATAAGTTATTGTCATAACAGTCACGAGTCCTCTGTGTCTGAGCGTGTACCAATACTCGAGTACTCCCCTATTACTGAGTGACTCGATCTCGTCGAACATGGTATTCCAATCTTTACCGATGACTGTGTCTGAGCCAGGTATCTCTGGCATCACAAGATACAGACCGACTGCTGCCACATAGTCTAAAGTCTTCACCTCTGATGCTGTCAGCTCTTGGACTGGTACACTCCGCCATTTGTTATAGGTGTTCTTGAATTTCTTTGGGTCAACCTCAATTCCATTATCAACTGTCGCTATTATATTATCAATATTGGTTGTCCACCCTCTGGTCGGACTGTATCTTGAACTGTTCTCTATGTGTGTATACCAGTCTGTGATAAACCATCTAGGTGACCATAGATGTCTGTCTTCCAATGACCTGCACTGTGAAGGTCTGGTTCGCTGGAGACTCTCCATCAACCAACGCGGAACAACGTTGATCTGGACTGACAATGGACTACCCAGTTCTATGTCCTCTAGTGTAGCAATCCAGTACAGATACTTATGTGGCCACTGATGTACATGACCCATATATATGGCCTCAGTCAGATCAATTGCAGGATAGTTGATCAGTCCACCTAGTGCCAGTCCGTGTCTAACAATCATCAGTCGCATAAGCCAGTCTGCACGACTCTTGCTGGCCTGTTCTCGCGAGACTGGTAGACCTCGAAGAAGCCTCTTCTGTCTGGACAGTCTTGTCACCATTTTCAGTAACTCTTTGAAATCGGTAGGTATGTATTCAAGCATGTCCCTGACAAAAAAGTGATGTGCCTGTCTTCTACTCTCTCTAGTCTCTAGGATTGAGTCCTGTGTGATAAACTTCCAGACTGCATCCGCCATCATCTTTGCAAATGGTGCCAATCTCTCCCCATTGGGATACCTTATGTATTGATACTCAATCACAGTCCGTCTGACCTCTTCATTTGCAAACACTCCTGCAAGATCAAACGAATCTATACTAGTGAGGCGGTTTTTCACGAGCCATGCCAGAGCACCTATTATCTCCTCACGTACTGGCTCACTGAACTCATCAGGGACCATTTTCGAGATCACATCCCGCATGTTGGTAATTTTGTCATACTGGATGTCGATACCCTCTGTGAGTTCTGCGATATCTTTCCATGTTGGTGGTGGACCATTGAGTACTGTCTCAAAATCGATTTTTCCAAGACGTCTGACACTGTCTGCATTCCATAGAGGCAGTAACTCCAGATCATCTGAGTGTGCCCGTGACGGAGGTATTACTAGTGCCCCCACCTCATGGTGTCTAATTTTATGTGCCTCAAGAATCTGTCCTGTCTCGGGTTCGAATATGGTCAACCACATCTGATGCCTGCGTTGATGTATTCTCTGTACTGCATACATGGCAATCTGTTTACCCTGACTGTGTACCATCCTCTCATACCAACCGTGTGTCGATGGCGGTCTCATGATTGTCTTTGGTAGATCCTTCACTTCTCCGTATGGCCTACTGACAAGGACAACAGGTCGAGGACTGACGAATAACGATCTACTTAACGGCACCCTCTGTGATGGTGAGCGTATGGCCATATCTACTGTGTAACTCTCTACATTGCTGTTTTCTATTCGTCTTTTTTGAGTGTCATAAAAGACTGGTCCCTCTGCAGTCCACTGTATATATCCCGCGAACGACTCTGCAACTTTAGACAGTCTTGCTCGGATGACTGTGGAATAGAGTGTCAACTATGTTCTTCTCTCCTCAGAGATATACCGCTGATATGCATTTTGTGTCAAGTATTCAAATGTCTTATGTGGTTATACTATTTACTATGCGTCTTTTAGTATAACAATAATATAGAAGACACTATTATAATCGATATTAAATAATAATCATCTAAAACCATCTTAAATATAACTATGAATGTTATTAAAGTCGAATACGTATAAAACAACTTTAATATTAATAAAATCAATTTTGATAAACTTCAATTACTGTGTATTGATAGTATATTAACGGCGATAAGATGACTATACGGCTTGAGGACATTCTGCAATGGAGCCGAGCAGGTTCAACTAGGACTGGTCTGGCGAGTCTCGCAACCCAACTACAACATCTGTTTGGCAGCCCTGACTGGCGTATCAGTGATGCAGAGATCATCGATGGGGTTGGACTCAGACTGGTGATACTCTTTAGAAGCATTTTCCTATGTGACCTCCAAAGATCTGCAGACGGAGATGGTCTCTTTTCGCCTTGTGATATATTTGGGGTCGTACCATTTGTTTGTACAGTCCTATGTAAGGACAATATCACATATGGTGCCGCGATTGAACATGGTGGTGCGAGTCTCTTTATCGCCGGAAGCGACTACAAGTGCTTGGCATCTTCACTCAGGGCATTCTTCCAATACTGGACACGACTTCGTGATATGTTGGTCAATGTAGTGCAGAGTCATCCTGCCAGTCCGTGGCAGAGTGTTGACATCTGGCGAGAGTTTCTGATTGGTGAATCGGGTCTTGCTACAATGCCCTGGTTCTCTGCTGGCAGTTTAAGTCAGAGAGAACGTGCTCTAAACCAGATAGTCGAGGCATGTCGTGCACTTGTATATTCTATTCTTGATCCACAGTCATTGGATAATGACGTGGTACGGCTCCTGATAGAATGGCTTGGAGAACTCAATCCTAGAGCTGTCCTATCTAGTACTCAGAATGACTCAGTGGAGGTGATTGTGTAGTGTTGTCAAGTGATACTATTTTAGAGAGTCCTCTTAACAGTGTGGACCTCAATAACCGCGATTGGCTTGCTGGTGCTCTCGCAGGCCTCTCAGTTAGTACACAAGATGATGATGACTGGCGTTGGGAGTCTTTTGAGAGATGGGTGCTTGAGAAGGTTGCTGAGTTGAATATACCCTCGCCTCTTTTTCCATCTCCAGTCACAAGAGATGAGTCGATGTTGGATGTCTTAGGTGGGTACCTGAGTACCGCATCTAGAAACACCGCAGGTGGACTGTTGGTCAAAATGCCCTCCCGTGGTGACCTACTGGGTGTCATGCGCCTTCTTCGCATTAGTCTGGTCATCCTGGACAATGAGGTCTTAGTGCCACATACTCATTTCGTAAGACTGTTGAGATATGTCTCTGTGAGAGGTCCACTGGAGGAGGACCTGTTTGATTCAGGGGTGATATCTGATGCATAGTCTTGAATCTGTAGACGGAGTCGGTCCTGCAGTGGCTAAGAAGCTACGTGATGCGTGTATCTTCACGGCAGAGTTACTGGCAGTTCAAAACCCCTGTGAACTGGTTACAAAGACTGGATTGGGCGAGGGGATCTGCAAAAAGATAGTCCGGAGTGCCCGGCAGGTTGTTGGTACATATGGGTTCATGTCTGGACTAGAGGTAGAAAAGACTGCTTCAAGTAGACCACGTCTAAAGACAGGTGTTCCACAGATTGATGCCTATCTGCTTGGCGGTATCGAGTCTGGAACAATTGTAGAGCTATATGGACCTGCCCGAGGCGGAAAGACTCAGTGGTGCGCACAGTTCTCCGTGATGGCACAGATGCCTCCAGAAAAGGGCGGTCTTGGTGGTCGTGTGCTATGGCTTGATACAGAGTCCTCCTTCGAACCACATGTGATCCGTGGTATCGCATATAGATTTGGTCTTGATCCTGATGTCGTACTTGGAAACATAGGCCGTGCAAAGGTAGTTCTGTCAAGTCAGATGGCTGAGTTGTTTGAGTCAATACCGCGGTTGTGCGTTGAGGATGAGCGCCGACTGAGAATAATTGACTCTCTGACGGGTCTATTCCGTGCTGAATATACAGGTCTTGACCAACTAAGACTGAGACAGGCTGACTTGAACGGTCTGCTGAATCAGATGCGTAGGGTGAGTGCAGCCACCGGTGCCATCTTTGTATATACTAATCAGGTCATGGCTAATATCTCTCCCATATCAAGACTACCAATAATTCCCGTAGGGGGCCATGTTCTAGCACATGGTTCCGACTATCGCTTCTATACACGGCGGACAAAGGATGACATTCGTCATCTCGAACTCCAGGACAATGCGGGTATTCCCGAGTTCGAGTTTGATGCATCACTGGGTTGGGGTGGTCTATACAGCTCGTCCGCAGAACGTAAGTCAATAGAGCCACAAGTCCTCAATTATCTCAAGAAGATTGGTCTAAGTATTGGCCCTGCTGAAGAGTCTGCCAAGTCTAGTAAGAGAGGGCGAGGAAAGACTGAGGTCGGGGAGATGGTCGCCGAGGAGTGCGAGGAGGAACTGGAGGAGATGATACAGATTGAGTGACAACCCGCATGTGGTCATCTATCAATGTTCACGATGTAGATACATGGGTATTGTCCATATTGAAGAGAACATATCAAACTTGAACTGTACACTGTGTGGTTGTGTGGTTGGCTCCTCTGAGTTCATCGGGCGGGCGCACTCTGAAGCGGAGGCCCAACTGATCATACGACGGACTCTGAATACTAGACGTGTAGGACATAGACTGAAGGTCCGACGAGGTCTTGGTGTGAAGAGAAGAGTCTACAGCATTATTGAGTCACAGATTGAGCTGAATGGGGGTCGTCCAACGACTGTCAATGCGGTTGTCCAGGAGTGTATTGATGCTGGAATAGATGCGGAGCGTGTCTCACACTTCCTCACAGTATTAGAGGATGAGGGTCTACTCTCTGTTCATGCTGGTTCAGTAAGGTTGTCGGGGGTTGGCAGACTATGACAATCTCTGAGTCGTTATGGTCAAGAGTTCCAGTATCAGAGTCTGATGCGCAGTCCAGAATACGACTTGCTAATCTCCTACTCCGCGACTCAGAGGGCTCGATAGACATCGTAAAGATGGCAAACGACAGCCCAAATGCCGACCATGAGTTGTACGTGAAGGCGAGGATCCACTGGCGTCCAGAGGGTTCCACCGAGCCCATCCTTCCCCTGATGCCAAGACTGTTAGCGATTATAGAGTCGCTACGTGGTTGTCAGGGCGTTCCGTCCGAGATACAACTTGACAGCTATGAGGGTGTGGCAACCTACATTCCCACAGGCAGAACCATCTCTAGTATACCTCCCAGTCCAAGGGATGCAGTCCTCTATCTGAGGTCGCTCATTCAGTCCACGCTTGAGGAGTTCAAGGCGACTGTCAAAGAAGTAGAGGACCACTTCTGGCGTATTGCACGTCAGAGGGGATTCAGTCCTGAGATTGTACATCGAATGGTACGTAATGAACGTGGGTATGATTCTCCAGCATTCAGGCAACGTTTTGAACAGATTATGCAGTCCTACTTCTCAGTAAAGTTTAGAGTATATCGTGCAGAGTCAACTCTCAGGTGGGAGGAGTGAGATGACTACGGTGCTCAGCAACGCAATGGCCTGGTTTCCGTACAGACCAAGACCCTACCAGGACCTTGCTGTTATTCATTCAGCCAGGGTCTATGCAGACAACACAGTGGGCCTGCTGTCTGCAGATTGTGGTGTGGGTAAGACAGTCGCTGTACTCTCAGGCTATTTTGCAGCGCGTGCTGGGTCACCGGGTTCGCGATTGATTGTACTCACACGGACTCATTCTCAGTCCGAGGTGTTCGAGTCGGAACTAGCAGAGTTGCGTAGACACTCCAATTCATCGAGGCCTCTCTCGAACCTGACTGTGACAAGTATGGTCTCACGAGCACATGTCTGTCCTGTCAGAGCAGCACTTGAGGGGTCCAGCTCTGTGGGTTTTTTGAGGGCATGTAATAGCCATATCAAGTCTGCTAGATGTACTCACTTCTGGAACTTCTATACACGATCTGGGGGTGATGAGGGTCGACTTCAGATCCGTGACCGTGCCAGACGTCTGGTTGAACAGCGACTCAACGATGGTATTGTGAATCGTCAGGTTGTTGAGGCCGACTCGGACTACTTCTGTCCATATGAGATTCTACGTCAGTGTGCTAGACAGAGCAGAGTCATCATCGGACCTTATAACTACATGTTCAAGGAACGCGTCCGCGAGGCACTACTGTCCTCGTTAGGTGTACAGCTTCACGAGATTGACCTTCTTATCGATGAGGCACACAATCTTCCGACACATGTGCTTGATGCAGAGTCTGCAAGGATGACTGGTAGTGATGTTGAACAATTAAGACATGAGCGAGATGTTCTAGTTCGAGAGACCAACATGGACTGGATTGTAGAGTCCATTGAGTTTCTCTGGGAGTCAATGATGGCATATATTGACGAGGTGCGGCCAGGCAGTGAACGACGACTAGAGAAGTGGGAGGCAGTTCCTCGTTTTGTAGACAGGACTCAGTTGTTCAATCTACTCAGCAGGACTACTCCGGTAGATCCAGATGTGACTGTACCAACAGAGACTCCTCTTGATAGACTAGTCGAGTTTCTATATACGGGTATTATGGCGCGTCGAGATGATGACTGGCACGCCGCATTGACTGTAAAACGGTCCCAAGATGAAGGAGTGACAATGTCCGATGTTGAGATCATAATTCGTCCATTGAACTCTGCTGGATTAGCAGCACCAATTCTAAGGGGTGTACGGGCGGCACTCCTGATGTCTGGTACATTACGACCGTTGGCGTACTACGCATCACTTCTCGGAGTCAGTAACGCCCTCATTCAGGATATATCAAGTCCCTATGCACATGGCAGTCGTCTTGTACTAATTGACCGAGATGTATCAACCAGCTACACAGACCGCGGTTCTGAGTTGTGGAGGCTGTTGGCAGACCGCGTGTCGACCATTCTGACCACGGTCCCAGCACAGAAGAGTGCACTTGTTGCCTTTCCAAGTTATCAGATCATGACAGATGTTCTCAGTTATGGAGTGGAGACTGGTTATCGTGAACGTATAGTCGAGAACAGGAGCCAGCGCATTGAGGACCTCCGTGAAGAGTTAGAGGCACGTCCCAGTGTCGTATTTATGGTCTATGGCGGCAAGTTCAGTGAGGGAGTGGACCTTGTAAAGGATGGCCACAGCATGATTGACCTGATAATTGGGGTCGGTGTTCCCTTCACACCTCCAACAAGTTACCAGCGGGCACTACAAGAGTATTATGAGCGGCGATTTGGTAAAGGTTGTGGTTATTACTATACCACTGTTGTACCATCGATCAGGTCTGTTGCACAGTTGGTTGGTCGCCTGAGGCGGGCTCCAGATGATGCTGGTGTTGTTGTATTATTGGACTCGCGATTTCTCAGACATCTTGAGATGTTTGGTCCTGACTTTGTGACAGATGTCTGGCCTTACTCGGGTAAGGATGAGTTACTAATGGCACTCAGAATGTATTATGGTCAGTATGGAGGCAGATGACAAAGATGCAGGACAATCTAGGCTGGTTGTTTAGATATATTGCACCCAGTGCAATAATCCTAGCTTGCACTCTAAGAGTGATTTATGATAGTTCTCTGAACAATATGTCATACTCGTTGGTCTGTTCTGCTATTCTCCTAGCCATTGTCGCGGTGTATCTGAGGTCTAGGAAGAGGATCATACTATTATGGAACGAAGAACGCGGGCAGCTTGCTATCATCCGGCCCACATCGATTCAGATTGTTTCAATGATGTTGTTTGGTTCAGTACCAATCGGAATTGATCTGAGTCGTAATGCAGCGGGTGTTCTCAGGGCCATGTACCAGGTCCTCAGAACTGGCACCCATCACGGAGAACTTCGATTTGTCTTGTATAGGCCAGTGGATAATGGTCCGAGTCGACTTGGTTTCATGGTCGTTCGTTCAATGGGGAATATTGCATCAGATATCAAAGCGGTCTCAAAGTTGTCTGATGAGGTACTTGAGGACTCGATAGTACTACGAAGTAGTATGAATGCATCATATCCTCATGTGCCTGTCATAAGAGCAGACAAGAGCGACATGCTCTCTGCATTATCAGGAGGGACGGTGAGAACATGACACAGAATACAGTGAATAGAACATGTCTGCGTCTGCCTGCGACACTCTCAGTATCAGTACTCCTGAGAGCACTTCAGAATGGGCATGGATATATCTGGACGACGGTGTCAAGCAGTCCTCTCTTGATTATACATGGTTATTCAACTTCGACAGATATGCCTGAGATGCTGATAGTAGGGGACTCGCTAATAGTAGGCAGTGGCTCTGCCGAGTCTGCAGAATGGCTCAGGCGTCTAATTGACAGACTTGCTGGAGGTGGGTTGACATGAGTAGTGGACATGTTCTAGGCTCCGTTCCGCCCAAAGATCCCATGGAAGAGATCACGAGGTCATTAAGTCGGGTGCCAGAGGACACGGAGATACGATGGAATGACAGGTCTGTAGAACGGCCCTGGGTGATGGCAACTGGGCTCACCCTTGTCATAGTCATTGCAATGATGGCATGGCCTCTGGTTGTGATATTCTCTCTCACAATAGTCCTTGCGGTCTTCCTATTGTCACAGAATGGCAATCGATTAGTAGTAGGGTTTCGACGGATGCAGAGCCGTTGGACGCGTCTCCCGTGGGACTCTGACAATCTATTCCGGGCAAGAGAACACTATGTTGAACATATTGATGAGGGTGGGACCCGCCGTGTAGTTGCTCTCACAATGGAACGTTCTGAGCCTGTACTTCAGGGGGATATGTCTCGACTTGTCCGGGGTATACCCACATGGGGCGGTCTGTGTCTAGCGATTGTGCTTCATCCTGAGAGACCAACTCGTCTTCTCAACAATGACACTCTCATCAGTCCGATAGAGCGATACCTTGACTCTCTATCGGGCGAACGGCTCAACTCATACATTCAGATCCGCGGCGGTCTGTGGGCAGTCAATACTATGCTCACTATCCGAGCCATAGATGAACCGAGTCTGATGACGCTGGCCGCCTCAGTCCGAGGTGCTGTGCCCAGTGCATACTGGCGTATTGTATCTTCCTCTGCCCTGTTGAATAGCCTTGCCTCTCTTGACATAGCCAGCTCAAAGACCGGTTTCTATGCACTGGGTAATGAACTTGACAAGTGGTTGATACAACTCAGAACAGAGTTGGCGTATGAAGTGGGTGAGAATGTTCCCGGCCAGTTTGTGGCACCCATTCGAGCTGCAGGGCATGAATATAGACTGGGTCAGGTGATCAATCCTGACACGCTAGACCTCGGTCCGGAGATTGGAATCACTCATAAGGACCTTGAACAGGGTCTACTGATCTGCGGGGGTGTGTCCTCCACTCGATTAGGTCTGTTGGCTAATATCATACGATACGCTCTGAGACTTGGAAAACGTGTTCTTGTGGTGACATCAACTCCCGATAATGCAGTCCTGAGTTCACTGTCTGAGCAGTCTGTGGTACTATCTCTAGGGAGGGATCTTGTCCTGAATCCTGTGGACTGTGAGAGTATACCCCGGACTGAGTACGTTCCCATGTTCCTCTCTGCCCTTGAGACCGTGGCACGTGCTGACCTCTCAAATGCACCTGACTTTGAACTGGCAGTGTCACGTGCAGTTGCACTTCCGGGCTCTACACTTGCTGACGTGACACTAGAACCCGATCAACAGGCGGGTTCGATGTTTGCCAATGGTAGTGGCGTACCATCAGCTACACCAAATAGCGCATCTAAGGCTGGAATGGATGCTGTGCGGACACTGTATCAGGCATCTGGAGCAGCTGCCTTCTATGGCACTCAGTCCATACCTATTGAGCGTCTTGCAAAGGAGCCACTCAGTGTGTTGGTCATCAGTCTGGGCTCAGTCGCACTTGATGTGTTTGCGTGGGAACTACTATGCATCAAACTGGCAACACTTGATGACAAAGACCTTGTCGTTGTCTTTGATGGCCCAAGAAACTTGGAGATAGTCGGGACTGACTATTCTAGGCGCGTGGGACAGTCTACACGTATTGCACGACTTGTTCGTAACAGAGTGCCCCTTGTACTATGCACCGAGCGTCCATCTCTGATTCCTGATGTGATACTGAGTGACATACCTATAGCAGTCGCACTTCGTCTTAAGAGTAGGTACGATATAGCCGCAGTCACAGATCTTCTCTCATTGAAGGTCATTGGTACTGGTCTTCATAGTAAGGCTCGCGAGTCAGTCCGGGAGAGTTCGTATCTGAGTGTGATGGACGACTCTGCTGCACTACTGGTGCGTCACGGACGTGAGACTGCAATTCCAATCAGACTGGATCCTCCTGTGCCTCTCAGCGAGCCCGATGCGGCAGTCAGAGAGAGAACTATTGCACTGCTCAATAGCAACAGACCACAGGTCCAGCATGATGATACGCCGAGATCGCTTCTGGATCAGATTGCTGGACGCGAATCGGGCCTGGCGGTTCAGCTCCTTCGTCTGCTGGAACGTTATCAACCGCTCACAGAGGAGGCGATACGTCGGTTCATCATGTCCTCATCCCCCGAGTCTGCTAACAGTGATGTACAGGGTATGCTCTTGAGACTGACAGATGCCAATCTGATTCTACCTGGTTCCGAGTACCACTCTGGTGTCAGTTACAGGAACTATCGTCTGACAATGAAGGGCACAATGGCACTCAGGCAAGTGATACAGCAACAGGATGCAAGGGGGGTGGTACATTGAACACAGTCTCGACTACAGACAATTTGACCGACTATATACACAGTCTCTTGAGAGGCATAGGCATCATACCCCGAGGTGTACAGGTCACTGCAATTGAGAACGGTCTACTTGATGGTCGTAGCCTACTAGTGTGTAGTCCAACAGGTTCTGGCAAGACGCTTGTGGGTGAGATGGCACTGTTGAGAGCGGTCCTCAACGGTCGCAAGGGACTCTATCTTGTTCCACTCAGAGCACTTGCTGTACAGGTCGCATCAGTTCTTAGAGAACATTGTGAGAATCATCAGATTCGTGTGGGAATCAGTACAGGTGACTATTACAATGATGGCTCGCAACTTGCAGAGTATGATATCATTGTCACCACATATGAGCGGGCTGACTCGCTCCTACGACATGGCTGTGAGTGGATACAAGATGTGGGTACTATCGTTGTAGATGAGATACAGACTCTATCTGATGGACTACGTGGCGCTCGTCTTGAGAGTGTGATCATGCGTATGCGACGCGTCATTGACCAGTTGCAGATAGTTGCTCTCTCTGGCACAGTGGGAAGTCCTGAGATATTGGCTGACTGGCTGGATGCACATCTTGTCCTGAGTTCTGAGCGTCCTGTGCCACTCAAGTACAAGATAGTGCCTACCGCAGACAGAGCAAGATCAGTCAGAGAGATTACAATGACGACTGTGCAGCATAACGGTCAGGTGATTGTCTTTCATCGGACCCGTAGAGAATGTGAGGCTGAGGCAACACGTCTAGCACAGGATGTCCGGCGGCAGATGAGCACAGTTGAACGGCAGTCTGTAGACACAGAGTTGAACTCGATAGAAAACTGGGATGTTGTTGTACCTCCAGACCTGAGGCCACTACTCCATAACGGTGTGGGATATCATCATGCTGGACTGGGTTCGAAGACAAGACGTCTGGTAGAGTCTCTGTTCAATCGAGGACTGATACGTGTCTTGTGTGCAACCTCCACACTGGCCGCAGGGATGGATCTACCAGCACGTACTGTCATTGTCACAAGTGTACGTTCTCCACAGAACTATCGCAGTCTTTTGCCAGTCAATCTCGTTCATCAGATGCTTGGACGTGCTGGCCGACCCGGACGTGATGAACAGGGCTTTGCAGTCATTCTGACGTCGAGCAGAGGAGAGGCGGACACAGTCCGTGATACGTATTTTCAGACAGTCGCCGGCGATCTACCCGGCGAGACCGGTCTCGAGGCAAGATATGCACCTGTGACTAGTGCGATAGGAACTCCATCTGCTCTCACAGAGCAGCTGCTTGTCTTTATAGATCACTTTCGAGTCACTCCACTCTCGTTTATTCAGGACGAGGTGTTGAGTGAGTCATATCATGTCTTCTCTGCACGTATGAGAGACCGGATGCCAATGCGACTACTAGAGATAACTGACATCTCAGCAGAGGCCATCATAGAGAAACACGCTCTTGTAGACACGGTCAGAGCAGTGCGAGCCGGTGCGATTGGCACTGCGAGTATCAGAGAGATGAACCAGACTGTGATTGGAGGAATTGTGACAGAGTCTGTGAGTGGTCAGTTCACATGTAGATTTTCTGTAAGACCCTCCGTGACAGGCACTGTTGAAGGGCCTCAGTGTTCATGTGGTCGCCCCATAGAGGATGGTATTCTGTGTTCTCATCTTGTGATGCTGGGTCTAGAGGCCAGCAAGACCCAGTCTTCACTTGCTGATTATGTGATCCCCATTGCTATGAGTGAGTCCAGTCCTCTTGAGACTCTCACTCGACTGGGGCTGATTGAGGCCACTAGAGATGAAAGACTACGACCTACACGGCTAGGTCAGACAGTCAATCGGCTCTACCTACGAATTGAGACCACCAGAGAGATGTTAGCATTACTTCCGCTGGTCCGAACAAATGCCGATCTCATGACACTCCTTAGACATCTCATGTTTATCGAGTCCGCCAATGACTACGATGATCTGTTGGACACAGTCCTCGGATACATTATCACGACTAAGATGTCAGTCAGTGAGATAGCCCGTGCAACATCTCGTTCGGTAGGTGATGTGTACTCATTACTTGACATGGCCAGATGGCTTCTGTATGCCATTGCTGCAGTTGCAGACCAGGGTGGTCTGCGTGCTGTGTGCAGTATGGCAACAGATCTTCACAATTTGATGCAGATTAGATTGGAAACGGAGGCGATGATAGTTGACACTGACGAGTGATGAACCGTCTGAGAGTAGTATGTCAAAACATATGACTGATATGTCATACGAGAAGGAGGCAAACGCACATTCCTCACAGGGTAGTCCTGTTAGGAGCATGGACATAGTTGCAGCACTAGAGGCGACAGGACATATTGTTCGTATCATGTCCAATGGGTTGATAGTGGGTGTCAGTCTACGAGGCGTGAAAAATACAAGATCCGTCGCAGTAGACATCGCCTATGTACTTGATCTACGTGACCCAAGCACGAATCGGACCGGGCTGGCAATACAGTCTGCAGTGTTATCGGTCATCAACAGAGGCGTGGATGTCCTATTGCAGGATATTGGTCTTGAGACTGTCAGAATGCGGCATGTGCGGACTATTCGTGGCAGCATTACACTTCCCGTAGTTGGTTCTAGAAAGTCCTATCACGAGTCAATGATACGTGCAACGCGCACAGCTTACGTGGTCTATGAGGGTGTACGGCCATCAAGAGACTTCAGCTGGTTGACCAAGAATGAGCGTATTGTTGAGGTCTCAGAGTTTGCTCTTGTGAGAAAGAGTGATATGCGAGCAAACTTGAATGCGATTGAGAACACAATAGACCGAGCGAAATGGAACTATCTGGTTCAGAGTACAAAGGGTTGGTATGGTATCGTTGGAATTGTACTCGGCGTCATACTCCTCCTTGCAGCCATGAGGGTTGCAGTGGTATTTGGTGGGGACATATCTATACCAGTCATTGTTGGTGTGGCGAGTCTTCTCGCTGGCATAAATCTCGTCCGTACCGCATCTAAGAGGGCCCTGCAGTTCATTGATAGTCTTAGATTAGAGGATGTGCGACTGAATTCACTAGGGGATACAACGCGGCTCCTCTCCTCCTCTAAACAGAATGAACGGATGTTTAGGCTGGTGACAGAACTCAACTTCATAGTCTCCTCTCTGGCTGCTGATGCCACCTCTGCACTTGTTGAGGGTGATATCACTCGGGCAATTCGGTCTGCGTCGTCCATAATTGATGAGTGTGTCCGAGTCTCGCCCACTATTGACAACTCTCTCGCTATGGAGTCTGCAGATGAGGGACTGAAACGATTCATGGGGCTGTTCAGGTCACTTGATGCTCTGTCAAGTGATGATGAGGAGGCATCATTGGCCCTTGCATATGTGGGACTGTCTGGTAACTCAGGGTCTACTCTGTCTGCGGCGGATCTCCTTCGTCATATGACGGCACTGAACTTTGCACTCTATCAATCTGGTCTATTGAATCCATCCACAAAGGACACAATTGATGACATGCTCAACAGGTTTGCGGCCAATCTTGTTGTCAGTACATTGAGTCCAGGTGCAGATACAACGACAATATCCCCCGAGTCGGCGACATCGCCCCACGTAGTAGATATCCCTGTCACACCAGCAGGTACTACACTGGTCTCTCGTACATCAGAGTGTTCTATAGAGGAGTTGGAGTTGATTCATGACCTTTCCTCAGCAGATACTGCACTGGTCTCTCGTACATCAGAGTGTTCTATAGAGGAGTTGGAGTTGATTCATGACCTTTCCTCAGCAGATACTACTATAAAACACCCCACAGCACAGGACTCCCCGACAACTTCATCCGAGTCCCTGGCAAAATCATCAGAGGCTGCTATTGTCTCGGAGGATGTAGCTGTCGGCGGAGCACAGATGGTTCTCTCCAGACGCAAGAGAGCCGCATTAACAGAGGTCTCTAAGCGTCTATCCACCCAACAAGACTCTGAGAAAACAGGTGGGGAGGTCGAGTCTATTGGTACATAGAGCCACTATCCTCTCTGAATTGAAGGGTTGTTGCATGATACACGTGTGGGGTCCTCCCGCCTGTGGAAAGACCCTATTTGTATCAATGCTTGCAGCTGAGAGTGTCGACAGAGGCTATATCCATTGGCTAGTGTTAGATGGTAAGACCTCTCATTTTGCACGCCTAAAGAAGATGATTGAGAAGAGAGGGCGGGAGTCCTCTTCAGTCACGGTCCGTGTGGCTGATAATGCTGCTGATGCCAGAAAACTAGTGATGGAATCAACACAACGTATGAATGAGGACACCGCTTTGGTTGTAGTGGATCCTATAACACGTGTATTAGACATGTCGCGTAGAGATGAGATCATGTGGGGACGGGAGCTGTTTGAAGAGGCTCTTCCTACACTTGCAGGCATTGCACACGCCCGAGACGTCATTGTTGCAATGACCTCTGAGGTCAGAGAGTCCGATATTGGACATCGTGCTGTGTATCATGATATCCTCAAGAGTTGGACTGACTGTGATCTCCGTCTGTCACGTGACATGAGTTCGAATGTGACGCATGTCTACAAGGCATTTAATGGTGCGGATGGCGAGTACCACGTGGGCAAGATGATCCTTCAGACTGACGACACTGCTCGTTTTGTCAAGACAGACCGCAGGAGGGTAAAGAAGAGGTGTTCGGTACATCAATTCTGAGTCTGGTCAAGTATACGATTATCGCTGCGTTGGTCATTGCACTCTCTTCCGAGTTGCTCTCTTCTGCAGCAGGTGTTGTGTCCGCATTGAGAAATGGTGACTCTATTCCTGCAGTCACTACAA